>HHCFC01400__coassemble_1356_pt1 | contig 29364 bp, 27 predicted proteins | sample HHCFC01400__metabat2_high_PE_022 | metagenome-assembled genome bin HHCFC01400
AACGACAAAACCAAAGCCTATGATTTTTTGGTGGACTATGTCAAGGTTTACCGCGAAAAAGCATAATTTGATTTTTACATAAGAAAAACGCGCCGCAACTTTTGCTGCAGCGCGTTTTTTGTTTTTTCTGTTATTTCATAAATCTGCCGTAGCGGACTTGGTTGACGATAAAGCCTATACCGAGCACCAAAAGCAGCGGAATCAGCAGGATAATGACGCCGAGAATCAACAAAATGACAATCGGAACGCCTTTTTTGCTCTTGGGGTACACGGGCTTTTCGGGTTCTTTTTCTGCCGGACCCTGTTCGCCTTCGGCGTAATAGGGCATAATCGGCAAAACCGCGTTGTAAGCGGGAATGCCGCTGTTGTGCAAAAGCGGTTCAACGAAATCGCAAAGCGAATCCGAAACCTTTAACAGCTTGCGCACGGAAATGTGCAGCGCGGCGAAAATCGAGTCAAAAATACTCAAAAGACCCATCGTGATTTTGTATTCCGCGTCTTCCGGCTCATAAAGGTTTTCGCCGGCGTAAAGGTTCAGTGCCATGTCGGCGATGAAATCCACAACGCTCTTGTCTTTGATGTCGGCATAATCTTCGGGCTTTAAGCCGGTTTCTTTTTTGGTCCATTTCGCGACTTTGCCGATGGTCAGCTTGTTGAGCGCTTTCGCGAACGGGCGAATCAGCCAGCCGTATTTGTAAATGACCTTTTTCTTGATGCTCATCGCCGTGACCATGTCGGCAAATTTATGTATATCGCCGCCCGCGGCTTTTACGAGGTCGCGCACCATGCCGATCATCTGATTTTTCAGGTGTTCCTGCAAATTGTTGTTGTCTAACTTGCAGTTCACCTTTTCGGTAATCAGGTCGGTGGTGGTGGAAACAATGCCGGCGGCCTCGTCGACAACCACCGTGCGAATCGGCGCGGGATAGCCCACCGTCGCGGCGGTCGCAATGGTGTAAAGCGTGTTGCCGCGGTCGCTTTGGATTTTGTCAATGTGGTGAATGTGCGTGTGGCCGGTGAGCATAAACTGAAGCCCCAAGTCGGCATATTGCTTGCGGCGGACGTCAAAGTCGCCGTGCATATCGTTTTTGCCGATGAGCGCGTAAATGGGCGAGGGCGCAATCAGCGGGTGGTGCGTCATCGCAAGGATAAAATGCCCGTTTTTGCGCGCATCTTCCGCCTGTTCCGAAAGCCACTGATAGCAGTCGTCGGAAATGCCGCTTTTGCCCCGGAGATTGCGGTCGTCGTTAATCGCGAACAGCCGGTAGCCGTCTTGTAACTGGACAACGTAAGACATGCTGTCGCGGTGGACGGAAATCGCTTCGTCGGGGCCGAACTCACGGTACATTTCAAAAAGCTCTTCACGTTTCGCCGCGGGAATTTTGACTTTTTCGTCGCCGGAATAGGCGTTCGTCTGCCCGTCGTCCTGATAATCGTGCGTCGCGGTCAACACATAAACGCGCTTGCCCGAGGCTTTCAGGTCGCGGAGCATTTCAATAAATTCCTTGTGGGAATCATAGTCGCCGTTGGAAGTCGTGTCGCCGGAAAGCAGAACGATGTCGGTGCGCTTGTCCGCTTTAATCTGGCGGAACGCCGCGTCCAAAAGCTCGGCGGCATCTTTCAGCAAAAGCTGGCTTTTGGTGTTCGCGGCGTCATAGGCGGCGCCTTCCACACCGTTGCTTTTCGCGTAATAATGGGTGTCGGTAATGACGGTGACCGTCAAAGGAGATTTCGCCATTTTCACACACTCCTTAGTCTTTGGCTTTGGTCTCGATTTCGTGCAGCATGCGTTCGCAAAGCTCGTCTACGGTCATGGTGCCGATGTCGCCTTTGGTGCGGTAACGAACCGAAACGCTGTCGTTTTCGGCTTCCTTGTCGCCGAGCACCAGCATATACGGGATTTTCTGCAGCTGTGCTTCGCGAATCTTGTAGCCAATCTTTTCGGAACGGTCGTCGACGGAAACGCGGATGCCTTTTTCACGAAGCCGGTCGCGAATTGCATAGGCTTTTTCGTGGTGACGGTCGGCAATCGGCAGAATGATTGCCTGTTCAGGTGCGAGCCAAAGCGGGAACGCACCGGCGAAATGCTCAATCAAAATGCCGATGAAGCGTTCAATCGAGCCGAACACCACGCGGTGAATCATAATCGGGCGGTGTTTCTCGCCGTCCGCGCCGACATATTCCGCTTCAAAGCGCTGCGGCAGCTGGAAGTCGAGCTGAATGGTGCCGCACTGCCAGGTGCGCCCGAGCGAATCTTCCAAATGGAAGTCGATTTTCGGGCCGTAGAAAGCACCGTCGCCCTCGTTGACCACATAGGGAAGCTGTAACTCGTCAAGCGCTTTCTGAAGCCCCGCGGTTGCCATTTCCCAGTCTTCGTCACTGCCCATCGAATCTTCGGGGCGGGTGGACAGCTCAACGTGATATTTAAAGCCGAACAGCTTGTAAACCTCGTCAATCAAGCGCACAACGCCTTTGATTTCGTCGGTAATCTGTTCCGGGGTCATGAAGATGTGCGCATCGTCTTGGGTAAAGCAGCGCACACGCATCAGCCCGTGGAGCGCGCCGGATTTTTCGTGGCGGTGGACAAGTCCCAACTCGCCCATGCGAATCGGCAGGTCGCGGTAGGAGTGAATTTCCGATTTATAAACCAGCATACCGCCCGGGCAGTTCATCGGCTTAATCGCAAAGTCGGTGTCGTCAATGACGGTGGTATACATATTTTCTTTGTAGTGGTCCCAGTGGCCGGACGTCTCCCAAAGCTGACGGTTGAGCATCATCGGGGTGGAAATTTCGACATAGCCCTCACGCGTGTGGATTTCGCGCCAATAATCAATCAGCGTGTTTTTAAGAATCATGCCTTTGGGCAAGAAGAACGGAAAGCCCGGGCCCTCATCCATCAGCGCAAACAACTTTAGGTCGCGGCCTAATTTTCTGTGGTCGCGCTTTTTCGCTTCTTCGACCATCGCGAGATATTCGTCAAGCGCGCTTTGTTTCGGGAACGCGGTTGCGTAAATGCGCTGTAACATTTTGTTCTTTTCGTCGCCGCGCCAGTAAGCGCCGGTGCAGGAGGTCAGCTTAAACGCCTTGACCGCGCCGGTTTTCATCAGGTGCGGGCCCGCGCAAAGCTCGGTGAATTCGCCCTGTTTATAAAACGAAATCGGCTCGCCTTTTCCGGCGTGCTCTTCAATAAGCTCAACTTTGTAAGTCTCGCCTTTGTCTTTCATCAGCGCAATTGCTTCTTCGGGCGGCAGCTCAAAATTTTCAATCGCCAAATCCTCTTTGACAATCTTTTTCATTTCCGCTTCAATTTTTTCGAGCACTTCGGGCGTGAACACCGTTTCCGAGTCGAAATCATAATAGAAGCCGTCTTTAATCGCCGGACCGATTGCGAGCTTCGTTTCGGGGTAGAGGCGTTTGACCGCCTGTGCCAAAATGTGGGAAGCGGTGTGGCGGAACGTCTTTTTGCCGTCCTCGTCGTCAAAGGTGAGGATTTCCAGCTCGCAGTTATCGTAAATCATCGTGCGCAAGTCGCACACTTCCCCGTTGATTTTGGCGACGCAGGCGGCCTTATAAAGCCCCATGCCGATGTCTTTTGCCACGTCTGCGGCGGAAACCGGATTTTCATATTCTTTGACGGTTCCGCCTTTTAAAGTTATTTGAATCATTTTAAGATGCCTCCGTATCATTTCATTTTTGGAAAATGCAAAACAAAAAGCAAAAAAAGCATTTCACCCCTGTAAAAAGGGATGAAATGCTTCCATTCCACGGTTCCACCCAAATTGGCGTAAAAACGCCCGGCTTAATTTCGCCTTAACGCGGCGTAACGGCGCGCCTTACGGTTTCTTTCTCGGCGCACACTCGGGAGGGGTCTCGGGTTTTCGGCTTTGCCTGCGCTTACAGCCGGCGGCGCGGACTCTCTTGAAAAGCTTTTTGAAAACCGTCATTCTCCGTCATCGTTTTGCTTTCTATTCTGCTTTGAAAGTTATTGTACCCCCAAACCGACAAAAAAGTCAAGCCTTTTTAATAAGAACCGAACACCGAGGCGCTTTCTAACTCTATCTCGTTTTTCTCTTTGTCGTAATACCGCCAGTTCCAGCCGATTTTCCCGCTCGGCATATCCACCTGTACAATACACGGCGCTTCGGGCACCGGAATGAACCCGCTTTCGGTGGATTTCTCGATCGAAAATGTGTCGCCCAGCTTTCCTTGAAAGAAAGACATTTGCAAATAGGCCGTATCGGTTTTTCGGAGAAAAACGTAAACTTCGCTTTGCGGCAACGCGGAGGTTTCTCTGTCGATGCGCCACGGGGCAAACCCGCCTGTGAAATAGCCGTTAAATTCCTGCTGGAACAGATTTATGGGGATAGGGGTATTCCCGTCCTGCAGTTGCGCCCGGTAGTTCGCAAACCGGTCGGGAACGGCTTTCCCGAAAAAGCGAATAGAGGAAAAGTACAGGACGTGCTGCAGTTCTCCGTTGTCCGTTTCCGGCGTGTAAAAGCGATAGCGCCTGCCGTCGTAAGTCGCTTCCCCGACAAAGGTAATCGGCGCGCCGTCCGCGTAAAGGGCGGCAAGGTTTTGCTCGGCTTCTTCGAGCGTGCTTGCGGTAGAATATGTTTCCAGCTCCTGAAAAACAGGCGGAATAAAAAACAAAGCGCAAAAGGACAAAACCGCAAGCGTCAAAAGAATACCGAGTCTTGTTACGCGGATTTCGGCAATGTGCGCGCGGATAAAATCTTTGCGCAAAGCGTCCGGGTCGCCCATTTCCGAAAGCACCTGCTTTTTCGCTTCTTTCTCGTCTGTGCCCGTCTCAATTTTGTCGGCGAGCATATCTTCCATATGGTCGCCGAGCTCTTTGCGAATGCGTTCCCGAAGCCTTTTGCCGGGAATGCGCGCCGAAGCAAGACGTAAGAACTGTTCAAAGTTTTCGCACGCCATACGATTCACCTCCCCGAGAGTTGCGCAAGCCTCAATTTGTGACCGCAGAATCGCCGGATGCGGCTGCGGGTTCCACGGCGTTGCCGTGTGCATCATAATATTCCGTGCAGAACAAATACATGTCTTCCGGCGCGTCCACGCGAATGATGCAGGGCGTGTCTTTTATCGGAATCTTTGCGCCCGCAGTCAGCTCGTCTTTGCCGGTGATGCTGTGCTGCCCGTTTGTGAGAAACATGGGCTGAAAACAGGCGGCGTTGGATGCATAGGTGAAAATATAAGCGTAGCTGCAAGGCAGGTCCCTTTCCTCCGGCGTTTTTTGCCAGGGCGCGATGCCGGCGGAATAGGCGGCGTTATGTTCTTGCAAGAAAAAATTAAAAACGATGGGGCTGGCGTTGCTTTGCCGGTACTCCGAAAAGGCGAAAAAACGGTCGGGAATATTTTTACCGAAAAAGCGAATCGAAGAAAAGTAAATCAAGCGCCGATAATACGGCGAGGGCTTTTCGGGAAGGTAAAAGCGGTAAATCCGGCCTTCGTAATCGACTTCTCCCAAAAAGGTAAAGGCTTCGCCGGTTTGCTCTGCCAAATACTGTTCCGCTTCTTCAACGGACATCGAGCTGTGATAGGTGCGCAGCTCGTCATAGACCGGCGGAACAAGAAATAAGGCGCAAAAGCATAAAACCGCAAGAGACAAAAGAATCCCGAGTCTTGTTACGCGGATTTCGGCAATGTGCGCGCGGATAAAAGCCTTGCGCAAAACGGCCGGGTCGCCCATTTCCGAAAGCACCTGCTTTTTCGCTTCTTTCTCGTCTGTGCCCGCCTCGATTTTGTCGGCGAGCATATCCTCCATATGGTCGCCGAGCTCTTTGCGAATGCGTTTTCGCAGCCGCCTGCCGGGGATAAACGCCGCTTCTTCCAAAAACTGTTCAAAGCTTACGTATACCATACCTGCACCCCCCTAAGCGTTAAGCGAATTCCAAAATCCGCCGAGCCGCAGAGGTAAAGTCGAGAAAATCCGCCTTGCGTGCCGCAAGTTCTCTGCGCCCTTTTTCGGTCAGGCGGTAATAGCGCCGCTTGCGCGCGCCGCTCGCTTCGCCCTCGTAAGAGGCCACAAGCTTTTGCGCTTCGAGCGTGTGCAGAACAGGGTATAAAGAACCCTCCTGCAATGCGAAGCGGTCTTCACTGCGGGCTTTCATTTCCTTGATGATTTGATAGCCGTACATGTCCTCGCGCGAGAGCAGCGCCATCACCAAAAGGCCGGTACTGCCGTGCAAAAGGTCGTTTTTTGCCATGTCGTTCGCCTCCAATACCTATGTTATCTATGCATATGTTACCATAGTATTGAAGTTTTTGCAAGAGGGTTTTTGATTTTTATTATATTTTTAGATTTATTTTGCGTACATCGCGGTTAAAATCCATTCCGCCAATTTGTCCGGCAAAAGGCGTTTTAAAAATAGAAGCGCTTTGTATTCTAAGCCGACGGCGACGCGCACCGGGGGATTTTTCCGCGCGGCGAGTTTCAGCGCGACTTTGGAAACGCTTTCGGGCGGCTTGCCGTTTTGCTCGTCGTGCTCCATGCGCGCGACCGAACGGCGGCAAACCTCGTAATACGGCGAGTGTTCGTCCAACGCCTTGCTGCGCGCGCCGGTAAAGCCCGTGCGTGTGTCGCCCGGCTCAATGAGCGAAGCGCGAATCCCGAACGGCGCGCACTCCATGCGCAGCGCTTCGCAATAGGCCTCAAGCGCGAATTTGCTCGACGAATAATGCGACTGGAACGGAATGCCGATGCGCCCGGCGACCGAGCTTATCAAAAGTACAAGTCCGCTTTTCTGCGCCCGCATTTTGGGAAGCACCCGGGCGTTGACGCGAAGTACCCCGAAATAGTTGGTCTCTATTTGGGCGCGCGCAAGGTCTATCGGCGTGTCCTCGGCGGCGCCGGCAATCCCGAACCCCGCGCAGTGCACCACAATATCCACCCGCGGCATGGTTTCCACCACCCGGCGGATGCTTTCGTCGTCGTTTACGTCCATTTTCATCATGTCGATGCTGCCCGCGCCGATTTTGCGCGTTTCTTCCTTACAGCTTCTCGAAACGCCGACCACGTGACAGCCCGAAGCGGCAAACGCTTCGGCGCAGGCAAGCCCTAAACCGCTGCCCGCCCCCGTGACCAGCACTTCTTTTCCGTATCGGTTTTTCAAAATTATCACTCCCGTCTAAACGCGAAACGCTGAAAAATGCAATAGACATTTAAGAATATAAAATAGTATAGCATGTTCTTCACGAGCTGCAAGATAGGAATTTTAGATAGGGGCAAAAATTTTTGAAAAAAATTGCCGTTTTAACAAATTGTTTACAAATAAATTGTTGACAAATCGGCAACCTAATTGTATAGTATAAATTGTAATTAGCACTCGAACACAAAGAGTGCTAACAGTGCTAAAAGAAAGGTGGCGGATGCAAAATGGAAATGACCGAACGCAAAAAGAAACTGCTTGCGGCCATTGTCGAACGCTATATCGCCACCGGCGAGCCGGTCGGCTCGAAAGCGCTGGTTGACGCTTTAGACATCCCGGTGTCCTCCGCCACAATCCGAAACGAAATGGCGGACTTGGTCGCGATGGGCTATCTCGAACAGCCGCACACCTCCGCAGGGCGCGTGCCGTCGAGTGAGGGCTATCGCTATTACGTGGACCATTTGATGGGGCAGTTTGAATTGCCGCAGCAGGAAAAACGCCTGATTGACCAAAAGCTGCAAGGTGCGGCGGGCGACGCGAAAAAGGTGCTCGAAACCGCGGGCAATGTGCTTGCGGAAATGACCGGCTGCGCGGCAGTTTCCACCACGCCCGCCGACGAAACCGCGGTGGTGCGCCGCGTGGAATTGGTACCGATCGGTACGCGCACAGCGCTTATTGTGATGCTGACGTCTTCCGGCATTTTAAAAAGCCGCGTCTGCAAAACGATTAGTGAAATCACCTTGGATTTGGCGGAAAGCTTTTACAACATTGTCAACGCCAATTTCATCGGCAAACCGGCGGCCGCGATGAACATCGCGAAAATTCAAACGCTTGCCGTTTCGCTCGGGGAAAAATCCCTCGTGATGACGCCGCTTTTGGTCGCGCTTGCCGACCTTGCGGAAATGACCGAGCGCACGGAAATGCTTTTAGAAGGCCAAAACAATTTACTGCACTATAAAGAATTTGAACAAAACGCTTACGAATTGATTGAGTTCCTGCGCCGTGCGGGCCCGTTAAGTCAGATTTTCTCCGGGCACACGCAAAACGAAAAAGCCGGCGAGCCGAATATCTTAATCGGCAAGGAAAACTTATTTCGGGAACTGCAAAATTCCAGCATGATTTTCGGAAAATATGCTATCGCGGGGCACGAAAGCGGGGCGCTGGGGCTTATCGGTCCCACCCGCATCGACTACGCGCGGCTGATTCCGAGTATCCGATATTTAACAGAAGTCGTCGGGAAGATTCTTTCCGACAATGTGGAGGAATAGAGGTATGGCAAAACAAGAACCGAAAAAGAAGCCCGAAACGGTAACCCCCGAAGAAGAAACCGCCGAAACTGCGGCTGCGGAAGTTACCGAAACCGAGCAGAAGTTACAAGAACTTGAAAACAACCTGAAAGACGCCAACGACAAGTTCCTGCGCACGCTTGCCGAATACGACAACTACCGCAAGCGCTCCGTGCGCGAAAAGGAACAGGCTTACGCCGACAGCAAAGCGTCTGTGCTTTCCGAAATTTTGCCGGTGCTTGACAACTTCGAGCGTGCGGCGGGCAACCGCGACGCCGCGCCGGAAGATTACCAAAAAGGCATCGACATGATTTTTAAACAGTTCCAGGATATTCTCACAAAACTCGGCGTAGAAAGCTTCGGCGAAAAAGGCGACACCTTTGACCCGAATCTTCACTCCGCCGTGATGCACACCGAAGAAGAGGGCGAGCCGGAAAATGCGATTTCCGAAGTCTTCTCCAAAGGCTATAAATTGGGCGACAAGATTTTGCGCCCGGCGGTCGTTAAGGTCGTCAATTAACCAAAAAGAAAACATACTGAAATCAGTTTGGAGGAATTTATTATGGCAAAAGTTATCGGTATTGATTTAGGTACAACAAACTCCTGCGTCGCGGTTATCGAAGGCGGCGAGCCCGTCGTTATTGCGAACGCCGAAGGCGCAAGAACCACCCCGTCCGTTGTCGCGTTTTCCAAAGACGGCGAGCGTATGGTCGGTCAGGTCGCAAAACGCCAGGCCATCACCAACCCCGAGCGCACCGTTTCTTCGATTAAACGTCACATGGGTTCGGATTACAAAGTCACCATCGGCGACAAAACTTACACCCCGCAGGAAATTTCCGCAATGATTCTGCAAAAGCTGAAAAGCGACGCGGAAAGCTACCTCGGCGGCAAGGTGACCGAAGCAGTCATCACCGTTCCCGCTTACTTCACCGACGCACAGCGTCAGGCCACCAAAGACGCCGGCCGTATCGCTGGTCTCGACGTCAAACGTATCATCAACGAGCCGACGGCGGCAGCGCTGGCTTACGGCATTGATAAAGAAGACGACCAAAAAGTCATGGTTTACGACCTCGGCGGCGGCACGTTCGATGTCTCCATCATCGAAATGGGCGACGGCGTCCAGGAAGTTTTGGCAACCGCCGGTAACAACCGCTTGGGCGGCGATGACTTCGACCAGAGAATCATCGACTGGCTGGCAGACGAATTCAAGAAAGAACAGGGCATTGACCTTCGCAACGACAGAATGGCGATGCAGAGACTTAAAGAAGCGGCTGAAAAAGCAAAAATCGAGCTTTCCGGCGTGACCACTTCGACAATTTCTCTGCCGTTCATCACGGCGGACGCCACCGGCCCGAAACACTTGGAAACCACGTTGACCCGTGCGAAATTCAACGAAATGACCGCGGACTTGGTCGAAGCGACCATGGGCCCGGTACGTCAGGCTTTGCAGGATTCCGGCCTTAAAACCTCCGAAATCAACAAAGTTTTGATGGTCGGCGGTTCTTCGAGAATCCCCGCTGTTCAGGAAGCCATTAAGAACTTCACCGGTCTTGAACCCTTCAAAGGCATCAACCCCGATGAATGCGTAGCAGTCGGCGCGGCCATTCAGGGCGGCGTCCTCGGCGGCGACGTCGAAGGCATCCTGCTTTTGGATGTTACGCCCCTGTCTTTGGGTATTGAAACCATGGGCGGCGTTTCCACGAAGATTATCGAAAGAAATACCACAATCCCGACGAAGAAGAGCCAAATCTTCTCCACCGCGGCAGACAACCAGACTTCCGTGGAAGTCCACGTCCTGCAAGGCGAGCGTGAATTCGCAAAAGACAACAAGACCCTCGGTGTGTTCCACCTCGACGGCATTATGCCCGCACCCCGCGGCGTGCCGCAGATTGAAGTAACCTTCGACATCGACGCGAACGGCATCGTGCACGTTTCCGCAAAAGACCTCGGCACCCAGAAAGAACAGTCCATTTCCATCACCTCTTCGACCAATATGTCGAAAGAAGACGTGGATAAGGCGGTCAAAGAAGCCGAACAGTATGCGGCGGAAGACAAGAAACGCAAGGAAAACATCGACACCCGCAACGAAGCGGACCAGATGGTTTACCAGTGCGAGAAGATCTTGAAAGACAACGGCGATAAGATTGCCGAAGCCGACAAGACCGAGATTCAGAGCAAGATTGACGCTTTGAAAGAAGCGCTCAAAGGCGATAACATGGACGACATCAAGGCGAAGAAAGATGCTTTGACCGAAAAGTTCAACAAGGTTGCCGAAGAAATGTATAAAGCGGCCGCCGCACAGGCAGGCGCACAGCAGGGCGGCGCACAGGCAGGCCCGCAGGGCGGTGCCCAAGGTGGCACGAAAGGTGACGACGGCTATTATGAAGCCGACTACACCGACGTGGAAGACGGCAACAAATAAACCAAGGTTTCAGTTTTCCGGCAGAGTCCCTCGCGGGGCTCTGCCGCAACCCGGTATAAGGGAGTACTTATATGGCAGACAAACGAGATTATTATGAAGTCCTCGGCGTCGATAAAAATGCGTCGGAGGATGAAATCAAAAAAGCCTACCGCAAGCTCGCCAAGAAATATCACCCCGACTTAAACCCCGGGGACAAGGAAGCGGAAGAGAAATTCAAAGAGGCGAACGAAGCGTATGAGGTTTTGTCCGACGCGGAGAAAAAGGCGAAATATGACCGCTTCGGCCACGCGGGCGTGGACCCGAACTACGGGGCGGGCGGCGCCGGTTACGGCGGCGGCTTTAACGGGCAGGGCTTTGATTTTGACCTCGGCGATATTTTCAGCAATATTTTCGGCGGCGGATTCGGCGGGTTCGGCGGCGGCAGCAGCAATCCCAACGCCCCCCAGCGCGGCAGCGACACGCAGACAAGCGTGACCATCTCTTTTGAAGAGGCGGCGAAAGGCTGCGAACGCGAAGTGCAGTTCAGCCGGATTGAAGTCTGCGACGAGTGCCACGGCAGCGGCGCTGCGCCGGGCTCTTCTCCGAAAACCTGTCCTGAATGCAACGGCCGCGGTCAGGTCACTTCCCAACAGAGAACGCCGTTCGGCGTGATTCAAACGCAAAAAGCGTGCTCCCGCTGCGGCGGCAGAGGCACGATTATCGAAAATCCCTGTAAGAAATGTCACGGCGCGGGTCGTGTGCGCAAGCCGGTGAAAATTACGGTGAAAATCCCGGCCGGTATCGACGACCGTCAGATTATCAACGCGCGCGGGCAGGGCAATAAAGGCGTAAACGGCGGCCCTGCGGGTGATCTCCGCGTGGCAATCAACGTCCGTCCGCACCCGATTTTCGAGCGCGACGGCTATAACGTCTGGGTCGAAATGCATATTAGCTTTGCCGCGGCGGCGCTCGGCTGCGCGTTACAGGTGCCGACGCTTGACGGCAAAGTGCAGTACAATGTCCCGGCAGGCACGCAGTCCGGCGATGTGTTTAAACTCAAAGGCAAAGGTATTCAAAGCCTTAATAACCGCGGGCGCGGCGATGAGTTGGTGCGCGTGATTGTCGACGTGCCGCGTAACCTCAACGACAGACAGAAACAGCTTCTGCGCGAACTTGACGAGGCGCTCGGCAACGAAACAGCACATCTCGGCAACGCCGACGACAAAAAAGGCTTTTTCGGCAAAAAGAAACGATAACCCATTGGAAAAAAACTGCTTTTGTGGTATCATACAAAAGCAGTTTCTTTTTTACTGTGTATTTTATTGTAAACAGGTGACACTATGGTATATGGTTTGCTCGGCAGAACCTTAAGGCACAGCTATTCCCCGCAAATTCACGCCCTTTTGGGCGATTACGAATATCGGCTGTTTGAAGTCGAGCCCCAAGACCTCGAAGCGTTTTTGAAAAAACGGGAATTCGGCGGAATCAACGTGACCATTCCCTATAAAAAAGACGTGCTCCCCTATCTTTCCGGCATTTCCGACAACGCCAAGCGCATCGGCGCGGTCAATACGATTATCGTCAAAGAAGACGGCGGGCTTTACGGCGACAATACCGATTACGACGGCTTTTTGTGCCTTGTCCAAAAAAGCGGCTTTCAGGTAAAAGGCAAAAAAGCGCTGGTGCTCGGCACGGGCGGCGCGTCGCTGCCGATTTCCGCCGTGCTTTCCGACCTCGGCGCGCGTGAAGTCGTGTTCATTTCAAGAAGCGGCGAAAACAATTATCAAAATCTTTCCCGCCACGCCGACGCGGATTTGATTGTCAATACAACCCCTGTGGGCATGTATCCGAACAATTTAAAAGCGCCGCTGTCACTTTCGGAATTTCCGAATCTTTCCGGCGTGTTGGACATTGTCTATAACCCGCAGAAGACCAAGCTGATTTTAGACGCCGAGCGACTGGGTATTCCGGCATATTCCGGGCTTTTGATGCTCGTCGCGCAGGGGAAGCGCGCCGCGGAGCTGTTTTTGGGGCACGACATTCCCGACAGCGAAACCGACCGCATTTTCAAAAAACTTTCGACCGAAATGCAAAATATTGTACTGGTCGGCATGCCCGGCTGCGGCAAAACCACCGTCGGGAAAGCGCTCGCGGAGCAATTAAATCGCCCATTTTTTGACGCGGACGAAGAAATTTTAAAACGCACCGGCAAAAGCGCCGAAGCGTGGATTGAAGCGTGCGGCGAAGCGGTGTTCCGGCAAAAGGAAACCGAGGTGCTCGAAAGCCTTTGCAAGCAAAGCGGCACGGTTATTGCCACCGGCGGCGGGGCGGTCACCGTCCCTGAAAACGCCGATATTTTGCGGCAAAACAGCATCGTGTTCTTTATAAACCGCGACGTTTCCGCACTACCGGTCGAAGGGCGCCCGCTTTCTAAGGCGACCGCGCTTTCTGAAATGTACGAAGTGCGCCTGCCGATGTACCGCAGTGTTTGTGATTATGAAATAGCCGCCGACGACGGGGTAGACGCTGTCGTTCGCCGGATTTTGGAGGATTTGCAATGAAAAACATTTTGGTAATCAACGGGCCCAATATCAATATGCTCGGCATTCGCGAGCCGGAAATGTACGGCGCCCAGACTTACGAGGTGCTCCTTGCGCTGATAGGCGAATGGGCGGAAGAGCTCGACTGTCAGGTGGAGTGCTTCCAGTCGAACCACGAGGGCGATATTGTCGACGAAATCCAAGCGGCCTACGGTCAGTTTGACGGAATTGTGATTAACCCCGCGGCTTACACCCACACAAGCGTTGCCATTTTGGATGCGCTCAAGGCGGTGGCAATTCCCGCGGTTGAAGTCCACATTTCCGACATCAACACCCGCGAAGCGTTCCGCCGGATTTCCTACGCCGGGCAGGCGTGCGAAGCGCATTTTATCGGCCTCGGCTTTGACGGCTATAAAAAAGCGCTCGAATATTTGGCGACGCGGTAATTACAGCAAAAACAAAATAGACAAAATTTAACTATTGCAATATAAAAAGAAACGCTCCGGTTTTAAACCGGGGCGTTTTTGTGTGCTTATATGTAAAAATTTTTCATTAGGCAATGGGCACATAGCCGCTTTCTTCAATCAGCTTTTGCCCCTCTTTTGACAAAAGCCAGTCTATCAAAACCGGAATGTTCTTGTTATCGTTGTCCGCCCGATAAATCGCGTAAAATTCCGTCACAATCGGATAGCTTCTACTGCGGATATTTTCCGCGCTCGGATATACGCCGTTGAGTGAAAGCATTTTCACGTTGTCGTTTTCGACAATGCCGTCCATATAATAGCGAAACGAAAACCCAATCGACGCGCCGGCAATGGCAAACGGCGATTTTTGCCCGATTTCACAGTCGCCCATAAAGCCTTCGAACGCCGTCTGACTGCCGCTGCCCTCTAATCTTGTAATCGGGTTTATAATGCGGTTTGCGCCGCCGACTTCCGACCAGTTTTTATATTCTCTGGCATAGATTTTTCGGATTTGATCGGTCGTTAAATTGTCAACCGGGTTGTTTTGGTTGACAAAAAATACAAACGCTTCTAACCCAATCGGCACATATCGGAGCGTGACGCCTTTTTCTTCGGCATATTGCTTTTGCGCTTCGGAGGGCGCGGCGCTGAAGAAAATATCTGTTGTGCCGTCCACAATCGCCTGATAGCCGCGCACGGTGTTGTTGTATTGCATAGCGCTGTCGTCCGCAAAATTTTCACCGTAAAAGTTGTCGTCCGAAAACGCGCCGCCCTCAAAAGTGACACAGTCTTCCGGGTAAATATTGTTAATCACCGCGGCGTAAACCGGCACCAACGCCGCCGCACCATCCAAAACGGGCAGGTCGCCGTCGAGTTTAAAAGACGTGTCGATTTTCGGCAAATCCGAGCCTTCGGCGTGCGGCAAAAAGCACCCGACGTCAATCATCTGCGCCCTTGTCGCACTGCTGAAATTGTTGGAAAGCCGCCGCGTGAAAAGCCCGTATAAACTCAAATTAAATGCGGCAAAAAACACCACGGGCAAAAGGAGCGTTAAAATCTGATTTCGCTTCTTCACTTACCACAGCTCCTTTCCGACAAAATAGATAATGGAGCAGTGTTCGTAAGCGTAAGCCGCATAAATAAAATGGGCAACCGTGAGCGCAAGGCAAACGGCAAGCACCGTCAGGAAAACGACCCAAAATGTTTTGGCTTTCATAGCGCACCTCACATATATGCGATTTCCTGCGACAGCAGCGCCATAACGCCGAACACAATCGCCGAAAAAACGATGGTAAAGACAAGAAATACAATCATAAGTGTGCGGTGGGTCAGCACAGTTTCTTCCGGCACACTGCCGGGGGCGGCTTCATTTTTCCGCTTTGCGGCAATATACCGGCACAGACGCACGAGAAACAGGACCAAAAAGATGACAGGGGAGCAGAAAAAAAGTGCAAGAAAAAGAAGCACCTCCACAGCAAAAACCTCCTCCGTATTTTGCCGGGCAGCATACCCGACCCAAAGCTTGTGTATATTCTGCGGACAGCCGCAAGGGCTGTCCCTACGGTGTACAAAACGAACAATATTTTTGTAGGGGCGAGGTTCCACCCTCGCCCGCAAAGTTATAACAAAGTCGATGTCGGGAGGACACGGCTGTTTTCAGAACAAGGTAAAAGCCGCGATTCACAGCGCGTTGGCACGCGCCGGGGAACCCCCGGCGAGGGTTCCCCACGACAAAACAGTCCGCCGGACTGTTTTGTCTCCCCTCCTGCGCTTTTTTTACAGGACAGGAGTTTCGCCCTGTGCGCAGGGCGACCAAAGGCTTTGCCTTTGGATTCCACCACCTTTGAAAAGGTGGACGAAACTTTAAATATTGGTGCATTTGCTGTTGTAGGGGCGAGGTTCCACCCTCGCCCGCAAAGCTACAACAAAGTCGATGTCGGGAGGACACGGCTGTTTTTTGCGCCAAGTAAAAGCCGCGATTCGCCGCGCGTCGGCACGCGCCAGTTGGGGAAAATATGGCTGCAAAGATGATACCGGGCAAAATTATAAAAAATAATATCGGACTACCTGCTCGAAGTCGGTGTGCCCGCACCGCACCTATTTGTGGTATTTGCCGCCGGTTGCGATTTGAAACGCGCGGTAAAGCTGTTCTAAAAGCATCACGCGCGCCATTTGGTGGGGAAACGTCATTTCCGACATCGAAAACCGACAGTCGGAAAGTTTTTTTATCTCGTCGTCAAGCCCGAACGAGCTGCCGAGAATGAAAACCACATGGCTGCTGCCGCCAACCGCCAGAGAAGTTAATTTTTGACTAAACTCCGGGCTGCTCATCTGACTGCCCTCAATGCACATCGAAAACACATAAGCGCCCTGCGGGATCTTCGCGCGCAGAAGCGCCGCTTCTTTTTTGAGCGCGGCGGCAATTTCGCTTTTCGAAGGATTGTCCGGCAGGCGAACGGGGGTAAGTTCCACCAAGTTCAGCTTGCAAAAGGCGGACAAGCGCTTTTCATATTCCGCACAAAATTGGCGCATATAAGGTTCTTTCAGCTTGCCGAGGGCAAGCACCGTCACAGAAATCAAAACAAAAACGCCCTTTCGTCCCAAATCGGCTTTGCCACGCACAAGGTAAAGTCCGCGCCCGGTTCGGCGCCTGCGTTTTGCAGCTCGTCCGCCGTCACGCGGTAGGCGAGCGCCGGCAGGTTGTTTTGTTCGCTCAAATGGCCTAAAAACACACGCTTTGTGCCGTGCTTCACAAAATCGCACACGGCTTCGGCGCAAGCTTCGTTGGAAAGGTGCCCCCCGGCGCCCAAAATGCGCTTTTTCAAAGGATAAGGATATTGCGGGTTGTTTTCGAGCATCCGCACATCGTGGTTGGATTCCATTAAAACCGTTTCACAGCCGGAAACCGCGTCACGCACGGCGTCGGTCATCACGCCGAGGTCGGTCGCAACGGCGATGCGCTCGCCGGATTCGTCGTGGAGCACATAGCCGCAGCTTTCGCGGCTGTCGTGCGAGGTTTTAAAGGGCTTTACAAACAGCGAACAGACCTCCGCGCCGTCGGGACCTAAGGCGAATGCATCAAAGCGCCCGTCTAAAATACCCATTTCGTCTAATGCGCAAAGCGTGCCGCCGGTCGCGTACACGCGCGGGTGGTGCTTGCCGGCGAACACCCGCAAGCCGCTTACGTGGTCGGAATGTTCGTGCGTGACGAAAATCGCGCGAATGCTGTCGGGCGAAACACCGATGTTGTTAAGCGCGGTTTCGATTTGGCGGCAGCTTTTTCCCGCGTCAATCAATACGCCGCCGTTCGGCGTGCCGATATAAATGGAATTTCCTTTGCTGGAAGAAAACAGGGGGCAAAACTTAATCATCTAAAAAATCTCCGGGTCAATTGGTTTTTTGCGCTTGGGCGAGCGCCGCGGCGCTCGGTAAAATGGAATTGGTCGTGATGTAACGCACACCGCAGTCAAGCATTTTCAAAAGCAGGTCTTTGTCGTCCACCGTCCAACAGGCGGCGGTCAGCCCGTTATCCAACACTTTTTTGATGTATTCGGGGCGCACGGCGTTGTATTGCGCACAAAACGCCACGCCCAAATTGGCTTGTTTGGCATTTCGAATGACTTTGTTCGTAATGTAGTTGACCAAATACCACATTTCCAAATTTTCGTCAATCTCGCGCATGGCACGCAGGTCGGAAAGGTGGAACGAAATCAAAATGCAGCTTTTTAAAATGTCGTTCTTTTTGAGAAGGTCGTATAAATCCTGCATTTTTTCGGTGCGCGGGTCCTTAATTTCAATCATCGGCCGGCAGCCGTAGGTTTTGCAGACGTCAATGTATTCCTGCAGCGTGCAGATGTGCGCTTCGGGGAAGTCCTCGATGTTCGCGCCGTTAATCATTTTCTTTTGGAGCATTTCCGTATAAGAATAGTCTTTTACATCGCCGGTGCCTTCGAACATGGTTTTAATTTGCCCGTCGTGAAGCACCACCCAAACGCCGTCGGTTGTGCAGTGGGTGTCGCATTCCAGCGCGTAAAACCCGGCTTTGCCGCCGGCCACGAAGGCTTCTTTGGTGTTTTCGGGATATTGCGCAGAAAGCCCGCGGTGCGCGGTCAGGTGAACGCCCTCGGGCGCTTGCGGCGCGAGCTTTTGAAAATCCTGTAAAGGCTTCGGCGGGATTCTTTTATAACGTATGTGCCGATAAACGATACCGCCGATTGCGGTGGAAGCAACCGCCGCAACGCCGGCCATGGCGATTTTTTGCATTGCATTTCCCATAAAATGACCTCCCGAAACAAAATTTTTCCGACCAATAGTATACTACAAACCGGGGAAAAAGTAAACAAATGTTGAAAAACAAAAGACAGCCCGCTTTTTTGCAGGCTGTCCGTTTTTTTTTTTTGAATACAGATTTGAAATTACGCTTTGTCGGAAAGCAGCGCTTCAATGCTTTCGAGCGAATGTTTGCAGTCGCGCATGCCCTCGTAATAGCAGTGTTCCAATTTTTCTTTGTCCGTGCCGAATTTGTCAATCGGCAAAGCGTATTCCGGCGCAATTACCACCGCGCGCCCCTCTTTTTGAAGGCGGTCGCAAAGCGCCAAAGACTCGTTATAAACAATATAGCGGTTGTCGAGCGCGGCAATCATGTTCGGATAGTCTTTTAAAATCCGCGTGTAAGCGGCGCGCATACGCTCCGGCTTTTTCACATAATCGCGCGGTCTTGTCCGCACAATCAACAGCCGGTCGCAGCCGTCGTCGAGCGCGTGCCGGACCGGAACGGAATCCGCCACGCCGCCGTCAAAATATTTCCGCCCCTCGAACTCCACCGGCGGGGTAAACATCGGCAGCGCCGCCGAAGCTTTCAAAACGGTGAAATCCTTGCCGTGGATTTTGTCTTTGCCGAAATAGACCGCCTTGCCGGTTTCGGCGTCGGTCACAACGGTGACAAATTCGCTTTTGTCGGCGAAAAACGCGTCGTAATCAAAGGGGTCAAGCTCCTGGGGGATTGTGTCGTAAATAAAGTCCAGCCCGAAAACGGACTTGTTGTGTAAAATCGGGTCAATGCCGATATAGCGCTTGTCGTGGACATATTGCGTGTTCACCCGCAAGCCGCGGCCGCGCTGACCGGAAATGTAAGAAGCGCCGTTGCCCGCGCCGGCAGAAACGCCGATGACATAGTCAAAATGGATATTGTTGTCTAAAAGCACGTCCAGCACGCCCACGGTGTAAATCCCGCGCATGCCGCCGCCCTCTAAGACCAAACCGGTTTTCATTTATAACACCTCTTTGAGATATTTCACGGTTTTGGCAAGCGGCAGACCGACCACGTTTAAATAGTCGCCGTTGATGCGCTCGACGAACAGCGCGCCCTTGCCCTGAATGCCGTAAGCGCCGGCTTTGTCCATCGGCTCGCCTGTGCGCACATAGGCTTCAATTTCTTCGTCGGTGAGCTCGAAAAAGGTCACTTCGGTTTTTTCGTGGAACAGGAAATTTTCTTTCGCGCCCTGAATGTAAACGCCGGTGTAAACTTCGTGGGTTTTGCCCGAAAGAAGGTGCAGCATCCGGCAGGCGTCCTCGGCGTCGGCGGGCTTGCCTAAAATGTGCCCGTCCAAAGAAACGACGGTGTCGGCGGAAAGAAGCACCTCGTCTACACGCCGACCGACTGCCTCGCCTTTGCGCTTGGCGAGCAGTTCGACCGCCTGTTCCGGCGGAAGCCCGGCGGGTAACGATTCGTTAATGTCCGACGCCCGGCGCACAAAGGTGTAGCCCGCGTCAAAAAGGAGCTGTGCGCGCCGCGGCGAATTAGAAGCCAATACAAGTGTCATTTTTCGATGCCTCGCTTTATGTGATAATAGGTCTTTACAATACCGACCTGGGTTTTGCTGTCGTAAATCTCGTTGCGCATTACCATTTGGAATGCTTCTTCCAACGGAATTTTGCGCACCTGTAAAAATTCGTCGTCATCCAGGTGCTGACTTGAAAAGGTCAGACCTTTTGCAAGATACATGTGGATAATCTCGCCGCAGTAGCCGGGCGTTGGGTAAAGCTTGCCGAGCGACAGGTATTCTTGCGCCGCGGCGCCGGTTTCTTCCTGCAATTCGCGCTTGCCGGCTTCAAACGGGTCTTCGCCGTATTCGAGCTTGCCCGCCGGCAGTTCCAAAACGACTTCGGAATAGGGGTAGCGGAACTGTTCGACAAACAAAAGCTCGTTTTTCTCGGTCAGCGCCGCAACGCAAACCCCGCCGGGGTGTTCAACGACCTCGCGCTTGGCGCGTTTTCCGTTCGGAAGAAGCGCGTCGTCCACGCGAAGATTGATGATTTTGCCTTTGAAAATGTACTGCTGTGCAATCGGTTTTTCGGTTAAATCCATTCTAAAACCGCACTCCTTTGCATATAGTTACTGTGAACGGGACAATCTGAACGCTTGTCCCGAAGATAGATTGCAGAAAGAAGGTCTTGCCTGTGCTTGTGCAATATGCGCCGTTTACGTTTGCACTGTCGCAAAAGCTTTTCGCGTCGCTCGCGGCGCAATATCCCTTTGCAGAAACCGCCGTGCTCGGCAGAAGTGTCACGAAACACGGGATTTTTTCGCTGTCGGTCGGAAAAGGCGAGGAACAAGTCCTGCTTTTAGCGGGGCTTTCCGGAAAAGACAGCGTCCAGCCTTTGCTTTTATATCGCTTTTTTGAGCGGCTTTGCAAAAGTCTTCAAAACGATGTGCCCCTGCGCGCGGTGAAATTCCGAAACACCCTGCGCGGGCGGAAAATCACCGTTGTGCCTTGCGTAAACCCGGACGCTTATGAAATCCGCCGGTACGGCGCTTTGGGCGCGGGCTGTTACGCGGGGCTTGTCAAACGCGCCGGCGTCGAAGATTACAGCACCTGGTGCGCCAACGCCCGCGGGGTCGATATTGCCCACAACTTCAATTTCCGCCACGTCTCGGTTTTGCCGAATACAGAACGCTCCGTCAACCGCCCGTCGCCGGTGGCTTACGCCGGTCCCGCACCCGAAAGCGAAGCGGAAACGCAAGCCGTTGCAAGGCTTTGTAATCGTGCGCAGTTTCAGCACGCGGTGCTGCTCAACGGGTTCGGCGGGCGCGTGTTTTGGGCGGCCGGAGACTCGACTGAAGCGCAAAAGGACGCGCCGATGATGGCGAAAATTTTGGCCGCCGCCGGGGATTACACGTTAGCGCGCAAAGAAGATTACATAAAGCGCGGGTGTTTCCCCGAGTGGTTTGCCGAAAGCACCGGGAAACCTGCGTTTGAAATCGCCGTACGCGACCTGCCGCACGAACCGATCACGGCGAATTTTGAGGCGTTATATGCCGCCGTGGAGGAACTTTTGGTGCTTTGTTCGATTATGTAAGCGGGAACATAAGGCGGCGGGCGTTTATTCGGGATTGTTTTCGCCCGCCTCGCCGTATTGACGCACAAGCGCTTTATAGTGTTTGCCTTTTTCTTCAAAGTTTTTATAGACGTTGTAGCTTGACGCCGCCGGCGACAGCAGGCAGATTTTGCCCTTCGCCGTCAGCTTGTAGGCAAGGCGCACAGCTTCGGGGAGGTCGCGGGCTTCTACCGCGTTTTTGGACGTGCCCGCCTTTTTCATGGCGCGCACAATGGAAATGCCGGTGTCGGGCGTGCCGATGATATTGGTAATATCGGACTTTTCCAGCGTCTTTTCGAAATCGCCGTAATGAAGCCCCCGGTCTTTGCCGCCGACAATCAGCGTGTCGACCGTTTTCAGCGCGTCCACCGCGCACAGCACCGCGTGCGGAATGGTCGCGATACAGTCGTTATAAAAGGTAATCCCGCGAAATGTGCCGACCTTTTCCATGCGGTGTTCGATGCCTTTGTAATTGTGCACCGCCTGTTCACAGTCTTTGTCGGTTGCACCGAAATGCTTTGCCGCCGCCATGGCGAACAAAACGTCCTGCCGGTTGTGAATGCCGGCGAGGTGCTCGTTTTGAATTTCAAACGGCAGGGGCGCGTCGGCGGAAATGCCGACTTTTTTCGAGTGCACCGCTGAAAAATCCATAATTTCGGGGAAACCCTGCGTCGCGTTGTAAAGGAACAGGTCGTCCGGCTTTTGGTATTGGGCAATGTGGAATTTTGCCGCCGCGTAGCCTTTGAAACCGCCTTTGTAATGCTCCAAATGTTCTTCGTAAAGGTTCGTGAGCACGGCGACTTCGGGCGACGTGTGGGTGAATTCCAGCTGGTGCGACGACATTTCGATTACCGCAATGGTGTCTTTTGTGAGCCCCTCCAGCGACGAAAAGACAGGCACGCCGATGTTGCCTATCAGTCTGCAATCTTTGTTTGCGGCTTTGAGCATTTCGTAAGTAAGCGTGGAGGTCGTCGTCTTGCCTTTCGAGCCGGTCACGCCGACTTTGCGGCAGGGGGCAAAGCGCAAAAACAAATCCACCTGGCAGGTCACTTCCGTGCCGGGTTCGATTTCGACTGTTTTAAACGAAATGCCGGGGCTTTTGAGCACGACGTCATATTGGTTGACGGTGTCTAAATAATTGTCCCCGCAAATCATCGTGACCAGCGGGTCATCTACCGAAAGCGGATTTTTGTCGGCAATCGTGAGTTTTTTTTCGGGCAAGTGGCTTCGAATATATTGATAAGACGACTGCCCCTCGCGCCCGAAACCGACGAGCAGAACGGATTTATCTTTTAAATAGTCAACAATCGGCGGATACATACGCATACATCTCCTTGACCGCAGGCAGGAACGCCGCCGGCACATGGTTTTCGTCGTTATAGGCTTTTAAAAGGTCGCCTTGCGGGGTTGCGCCCGCGCGATCGACAAAATGGGCAAGCAAAACAGGAAGCGGGCGGCCGGTTTGCAGAAATTTCTGCGCGGTGCATTGTAAGGCGAACACAATTTCGTCCACCGTGCCGACGCACTCAAACGGCTTGACGGGGCTGAAACCTACAAGTCCGTCAAAATCCGAAAGCAATGTCGCGTCGTTTAACATATCGCTGCCGAATAACCTGCAAAGCTTGTCATACGGCATAAACGGCGACAAAATCGAAAACACAAAAAGGCATTTCGCGCATTTCGCGCACCAAATGTTTTGCTTGCTGCCGCGGTTACAGCTGCGGAACGATTCGTGATATTGCCCGAACGCCGCAAACTGTTTTGCGATTTGCAGTTCCGAAAACGGGCGCAAAAGACTGAAATAATGAATGTCGGGAATCAAGTTGCGCACACAGTAGTCGGCAAAATCCTGCTCAAACGCAAAGGATTTCGAATACTGGTGGTTGACTTCGGTCCCGGAAATGTTCGACTCATTTGCGCTCGATTCGTTGGAAAGCACAATGTTTTCGGCACCGATGAGATACGCGCAGTAATAGGAAAGGAACGCCACAATCGCCGAAAACGGCGTGTGCCCGTTGAAAAAGCCCTGCCGGTTGAGTTCCAGAAGCATCGGGTCAATCGTGCGGTGCGTTCTGACGATTTCGTTTTCCGTGTAGCCGCCGGCGAGCACGGTATCGGTGCGCGCGGGCTGGTCGTTGACGGTGAAAAAGCGGTTTTTGTCGTGAAAGCGGCGCAAAAGCTCGGTGGTGACACAGCTGTCTTTGCCGCCGCCCACCGGAATGAGATTAAGCCCCGCGCTTTGAAAAGCAAAAGGCTGTTCTTCGGGCTTTTCTTCGGCGCAGACAATTTCCATAAAGGTGTTTTCGTCTGCCGCAATGCCGTTTCGATAGAAAAATTCCGAAAGCCCGCCGAAATAAAGCTTTTTCCACCAGGCAATGTCCTGTTCGCTCAAATACCCGCATTTTATGAGCACGCGCGGCGGGCAGGCGGCTTTCCAATAGCTGATAAGCTCCACCATGCCGAGGCAAAACACAATCGCCTTGGCGGCGGGTGCGTCCGGCGCGTTTAAAACTTGCAAATTCTCGGTGTAGACCACCGTTTCGGGGCGAAATGAACAAAGCCCGTCAATCGAAAAATCGAACGACAGACGGACACCGTCTTTTTCTTTTATAATGGAATATCCGTTATAGCAAAATGTCTGATAGGTTTTGCGCACTGTGTCAAAATCCTTTTGCGGCATGCTATCCCTCCGAATCAGTATCAATATATTATACGGTTTTTCTATGGAAAAAGCAAGAAAACCGCATAAAAATATAGGCTTCCCTGCCGGAATTTCGTTTCCGATTGTTCCGCAATCGCAAAAAGGCGCACCTTGCCGGCATGCGCCTTGCCGTATTTGTAAACGATAGATAAATTTTAAAAATTATTATTGATATTTTTAGGCATATATGCTACAATTTTCCCATGCTGGCTAAAATGATATCCTTTTTTTAATAAAGAATCAAAGGCAGTAAACACTTTTTGGGAGGCAACTGTATGAAAGCTTATACCTCGAACAATATACGCAACATTGCGGTCGTCGGTCACGGCGGTAAGGGCAAGACCACGCTTTGCGAGGCGATGCTCTATGTGTCCGGCGCGACCGATCGCTTAGGTCGCGTTGCCGACGGCAACACGGTTTTAGACTTTGACCCCGAAGAAAAACGCCGTAAATCCTCCGTCTCCTCCGCGATGGCGGCGATTGAATGGGATAACACGAAACTCAACATAATCGACGCGCCCGGTCTTTTCGACTTTGAGGGCGGCGTTGCCGAAGCGGTCCGCGCGGCAGAAGCGGTTTTAATTGTGACTTCCGCGGGCTCCGGCGTCGACGTCGGCACGCAAAAGGCGTTTAAAGCCGCCGAAAAACGCGGCGCGGCGAAATTTTTTGCGATTACCAAAACCGATTCCGACCACAGAAGTTTTTACAAGACCTTTGAAGCGTTAAAAGAAGTTTACGGCAATAAACTCTGCCCGACGATTATTCCCTATATGGAGGGGAACATAGTCAAATGCTATGTCAACTTAATGGCCGGTATGGCGTTCTCTTATGACGAAGCGGGCAAAGCGACCAAAGTCGATATGCCCGATGACCCGGTAATTGAAGAAATGACCTCTGCGTTTATGGAAGCGGTCGCCACAACCGACGACGCGCTGATGGAAAAATTCTTTGAGGGCGAGGCGTTCACCAAAGACGAAATCCTCAAAGGCCTTTGCATCGGTATTTTTGACGGTTCCATTTATCCTGTCTATGCGGTTTCCGGTCTTACCTGCGCGGCGGTCGACCAGCTCCTTTACGGGCTTGCGTGGTCCGCACCCGGCGCTTACGGCTATGCCGGTGAAGACGCGGAATATGAAAACGGCGAAGTGAATATCCTGCCGTGTAACGAAGCGGGTCCGCTTGCGGCCGTCTGCTTTAAAACGGTTGTGGACCCGTTCGTCGGGAAAATGTCGTTCTTTAAAGTGGTTTCCGGCAAGCTTTGTGCCGATTCCGTCGCTTACAACCCGCGCACCGGCGAAAACGAGAAAATCGGTAAAATCATCACCGTGCGCGGCGCGAAACAGGAAGAAGCCAAAGAGATTATCGCCGGTGACATCGGCGTTTTGACGAAGCTTGCCAACGTGAAAACCGGCGACACGCTTTGCGACAGCAAAACCATTTTGAAACTCAAAGGTGTTGACTTCCCCGCGCCCTGCCTTTCGATGGCGGTCAAAGTCGCCAAAAAAGGCGAAGAAGAAAAAGTCGCCGCGGGCTTACAGCGCTTGATGGAAGAAGACCCCACCATTCAATATACCAACAACACGGAAACCCGCGAACAGGTGGTTTCGGGTCTCGGCGAACAGCATTTGGACGTGATTGTCTCGAAACTGCGCAATAAATTCGGCGTCGAAGTCACCTTGGAAGTGCCGAAGGTCGCTTACCGTGAGACGATTCGCAAGACCGTCGAAGCGCAGGGCCGCCACAAAAAGCAATCCGGCGGACACGGCCAGTTCGGCGACGTATTTATTAAGTTTGAACCGTGCGACAGCGACGATTTGGTGTTTGAAACCGCGGTTGTCGGCGGCTCCGTCCCCAAAAACTTCTTCCCCGCGGTTGAAAAGGGCTTGCGCGAATGCGTGGAAAAAGGCTTTGCCGCAGGATACCCGATGGTCGGCGTGAAAGCCACGTTGTATGACGGCTCTTATCACCCGGTGGACTCCTCCGAAATGGCGTTCAAGACCGCCGCGTCGCTGGCTTTTAAAAACGCAATGCCGAAAGCCGACGTTGCGATTTTAGAGCCGATCGGCACGCTCACCGCCGTGATGCCCGACGACAACCTCGGCGATATTATGGGCGACATCACCAAACGCCGCGGCAGAGTGCTCGGCATGGGCCCCGCGGAAGAGCCAAAAATGCAGGAATTGGTCGCCGAAGTGCCGATGGCGGAAATGGGCGATTTCTCCACCGTGCTTCGTTCCGTGACCGCCGGCAGAGGCAGTTACACATTTGCGTTTGCGCGCTATGAACAGGCGCCGAAAGACGTTGCCGACAAGGTAATCGCCGCACGCGCCGCCGAAAAAGACGAGTAATTCCGATTTGGCAGAATACACAAGATATGGGAGCGGATTTTGTATTCGCTCCCATATTTTTTGTAAATTCCTTGAAAGTCCTTGAAAAAAATGTCAGTTGTGGTAAAATAAAATCACAAAGAAACGCCGTGTGTTTTGCGGTTGTGCATCCAAAAAAACGCACGCGTTTTGTTTTATGCGTTTTTTGTTCTTATCCTGCAAAGAGCCGGGAATAGCGGTCCGGGCGGGAAGAACACCGTTGCGCGAGGGAAAAAGTCAATGCCCCCGGACAAGGCTTTGTTCGGGGGACTGGCAAAAAACACAAGCGTTTAAAAAGAGGACGAAACCATGAACAAAACTTTTTTCACAAAAATTACGGCGGCGGCAATAAGTCTTGCGCTTTTGGTCACCGCTTTTTCTGCCTGCGGCAAAGAAACGCCGGAATATGAAACCGATACTGCGCCCGAAACGTCGCAAACTGCGGCGGCGGCGCCCACGAACCCCTTGACCGGCGAATCGGATTTCAAAGTGGAGGCGCTCGGCAACCGCCCGATTGCGATTATGGTCGAAAACTCGCCGTCTGCTCGCCCGCAGTGGGGCTTAAGCACACCCGACGTTGTCATTGAGGGCGTCGTCGAAGGCGGCATCACCCGTATGATGTGGCTGTATGCGGACGTAAACGATATTCCGAAAGTCGGGCCGACTCGAAGCGCGCGCCACGACTATGTGGAACTTGCCGAAGGGTTCGACGCGATTTATGTTCATTTCGGCGGCAGTACCTATGCATACAACACGATTAAAAACGATAAAGTCGACGACATTGACGGCATGTATGACGGCAAATATTTTGCCCGTGACAAATCCCGCAATGTGGCGAGCGAGCACACGGCTTACACAACCGGCGAAAATTTATATGACGCGATTAACACGATGAAAATCCGCACCGAGGCAAAAGACGGCTACACTTCGCCTTTCACCTTTGCTTCCGAAAAACGGACGCTTCCGGGCGGCGCGTGCTCGAGTGTTTTGACGGTCTTCTCCAACAGCTACAAACACACCTTTAAATATAACGCCGAAGACGGTCTTTATTATAACTATATGAATTCCAAAGAGATGAAAGACGCCGACGGCTCGACCATGGCGGTTTCGAACGTGCTGATTTTGTATACAGACGTCAGCAACGTGGCAGGCTCGTCAAGCGGTCACAAAGACTGGAACTTGTCCGGCGGCACCGGCGTTTATGTCTCGAACGGAACCTATCAAAACATCAGATGGTCGAAAGGCTCTTCTTCGAACCCGACTTCTCAGCTCAAGCTGATGGATGAAAGCGGCGCTACCTTGCAGCTGAACACCGGCAAAATGTGGATTGGCTTTGTCCCGACGGCAAACAGCGGTTCCACAGTGATTTCGTAATTGTGTTTTTTATATTATAAATTTGGGTCCTTTCGGAAGAGGGCGCGGGCGAACACCTGCGTCCTTTTCCTTTTTTGTAACTGTTTCAAGTGCCCGAAAGACAAAAAAAGAGCATATGCTTTTTGCACATGCTCTTTGCTTTTGAGAAACGGATAACAGAGAATTAAACAATCCCCTGCGCCATCATTGCGTCGGCAACCTTTAAGAAGCCGGCAATGTTTGCGCCGACCACGAAGTTGTCTTCGCTGTTGTATTCTTTTGCCGCCGCGGACATGTGGAAATAAATGCTTTCCATAATGTCTTTGAGCTTTTCGTCGACCTGTTCAAAGGTCCAAATGATGCGCGCGCTGTTCTGGCTCATTTCGAGCGCGGAGGTCGCAACACCGCCGGCATTTGCCGCTTTGCCCGGTGCGAACAGCACTTTGTTCGCAAGGAAATAGTTGGTCGCTTCAATGGTCGTCGGCATGTTGGCGCCTTCAGCTACGGCGAAGCAGCCGTTTTTGACCAGCGTTTTCGCGCTTTCAAGGTCAAGTTCGTTCTGCGTTGCACAAGGCAGCGCCACGTCGCAGGACACTTCCCAAACCTTTTTGCCCGGCACGAATTTCGCGGTGGGCTTGTATTCGGTGTATTTCACAATGCGGGCACGCTCGACTTCTTTGACTTTCTTGAGAATGTCGAGGTCAATGCCGTCCGCGTCATAGACATAGCCCGAGGAATCGCTCGCGGTGACGACCTTTGCGCCGAGCGCCTGCGCCTTTTCAATCGCATAAATCGCCACGTTGCCGGAGCCGGAAACCACAACGGTTTTGCCTTCAAGCGAATTGCCGTGCTGTTTGAGCATTTCATCGGTCAAATACACAAGACCGTAGCCGGTCGCTTCGGTTCTCGCAAGCGAACCGCCGTAGGAAAGCCCTTTGCCGGTAAGCACGCCTTCGTGACGGCCGGTGATTTTCTTATATTGACCGAACAGATAGCCGATTTCTCTGCCGCCGACGCCGATGTCGCCCGCGGGCACGTCGGAGTTCGGGCCGATGACTTTATAAAGCTCGGTCATAAAGCCCTGGCAGAAACGCATGACTTCGTTATCACTTTTACCTTTGGGGTCAAAGTCGGCGCCGCCTTTGCCGCCGCCTATCGGAAGCCCTGTTAAGGAGTTTTTGAAAATCTGTTCGAAGCCCAAAAACTTAATGATGCTCATATTGACCGACGGGTGAAAACGAAGGCCGCCCTTGTAAGGACCGATTGCGCTGTTGAACTGCACACGGTAGCCGCGGTTAACGTGGACGGTGCCGTTGTCATCGACCCACGGCACACGGAACACGGTTGCCTTTTCGGGGGCGACAAGGCGCTCCAAAAGCGCGGCTTTTTGATATTTCGGGTTGCTTTCCACCGCGGGGGCAATGGAGTTGAGCACTTCCGTCAGCGCCTGGCAGAATTCAGGCTGATAGCTGTAACGTTTGGTGGTGTGCTCCAACACTTCCTGCACATAACTCATAAAACTCTTCCTTTCGCAACCGACCCCGAAATGGCGCCGATTGAAATATAATTTCCGTTTTATTTTACTGCAATAAAGTATGAAACGCAAGAACGATGCTATCAAAATTCATTTTGCGCGAAAAAAGATTTTTGTGCAAAACGACAGCGGACGCTTGTATGGCTGAAAATATAAGGGAAAACACAAAAAGAAAC
>HHCFC01400__coassemble_1379_pt1 | contig 27410 bp, 23 predicted proteins | sample HHCFC01400__metabat2_high_PE_022 | metagenome-assembled genome bin HHCFC01400
TAACAGTCCATAAGGATGGTTCTTCTTTTCTAACTACAGCAACAGCAAGCGCGAACGTCACAAATATAAATGTAAAAAGTGTTCTGCACACAGGCATGCAACCTCAATTCTGTTCCAAGGGAGAACACAATTATTTACTGATGAAATATTAAGCTTTATTTACAGACAGAGCTTTTAAGATATTATTTCGGAAGAAAGGAAAAAGAAAATGAAGAAAAGGATCTTAAAAACTGTTGTGTTAACGCTTGCGTTTCTTTTCGTTTCTGCAACAGGGCTCCTGTTTGCCGTGCCCGCGACAAGTGACGCCATAAAAGACCTGACCGCGGCGCAGTATATCGGCTTTAACGGCGACGCGCTGACCTTTTCCGCCGAAAATGCGGCGGCGGGCTACAAAGCGGCTGCAAGCGCGCTTTCCGCCGACCCGAATTTCGAGGCGCTGGTGTTAGACAGCGGCTTTTCGGACGCGCAAATTTTTGACTGCGGCGGCGAACAGCCCGAAATCCGCTATGCGGAAGACGGCTGGACAGGGATTTTCGTGGACAATGCCCAAAAAAGCGAAAGCTATCACCGCGGGGAGGTTTTCTGCACCGCCATACAGGAAAGCGGCTATGCGGTTTTAACCGAGGGGCGCTGGATTGACCCCGACGCCGCGCGCGAGGACGGCGCTTTGGAACTGATGGTCGGCGCCGACAGCCCGTTTTCGGTCGGGCGTACTGTTTTCGTTGCGCCCGGTTTTTCAGACAAGGATGGGCGCCGCGTTTTGCTCCCCGCCGTGGTGGTGGGCAAAGTGCGCGCACAGCGGCTTGTGCCCCACGCGGGAAAACAGGACGTTCTTTCGGCGTATTCCGACGCGCCGCTTGAAGATTATTTCCTGTTACAAAACCCGCTGCCCGCCTATATGCCGGCGAATTTCAGCGGGCAACCGTCTGACAATCTCTATTCCAAAGAGGGCGTGACGTTCCGCATTGCCACGACCGGCGGCGAAAAAATTTCCGACGAAGTGCTCACAAAAGCAATTTCAGACAGCGGCGCGGCGCTGTATATCAACGCCGGCTACAACGCCGCGATGCAAAATCTCGCCGAAGCGAGTGCAACCAGAACCATTCTGCCGCTTGCGGCTATGATTTATTTGCTGGAAATCATTTTCGCGGTTTATTTCATTTCGTCGCTCGTCCGCATTTGGAAAAGGAAAGCCTGATATGCTCAAATGCAGTATTGTAAGCACCCTGCGGCACCACCGTTTGCTGCTGCTTTGCATGGTCTTTCTAATGACCTGCGCCGCGTTTTCCGCCAATATTGCCGTGTTTCAGTTTAACGGCACGCGGCAGGAGGCGTTGATTTTGGGCGAGGACGCCGCCGATTTTACGGTGGAAGTCTATGCGCCGTTTTCCGCCGCGCTCCAAAAGCAAACGCAAACCGTTTTGGAAAACAACGACAGCCTCACCGCGGTCTATTGTGTGACGGGCGGTGACGCTTTGCGCGCCTATTTTCGCGGCGGGGAAGCGTTCAGCGCCGGCGCGCGCCCGCAAAATGCCGGCGAAATTTTAATCGGCGGCGAGAGCAAAGCCGAAGGGTATGAAATCGGTGACACGCTCACAAGAAACGGCAAAGTCTTTACCGTCTGCGGCGTGCGGCCGAGCGCTTCTTATGATGAGGTTCTGCCCGAGGCGCTCGACAAGAATACACAAATTACAGAAATCCATTTCTGCCGTGACTATATTTTATCCGCGCGCGCTGCTGCACGTTTTGCCGCCGAATTGGAACAGGCTTTTCCCGGCGCGCAGGTCACTTCGCCCGAAAACAGCTCACTTTTGACAGGGCTGCTTTATGAAATTCGCACCGGCGTTTGGATTGCCGGCATTGCCGCCTGCAATCTGCTTTTTATTTTCTGCTACATTTTAAAGCAGAAAAAATCGGTTTTCGCCGTGTTTTATCTCTGCGGGGCGCGCCGCGTTCAGCTGGCGGGGCTTGCTTGCGCGGAGCTTTTAAGCTACGCCGCCTTGGGCGGTGTGTTTGGCGGGGCGGCGTTTTGGATTTTGCTTTATCCGCGCCAGTCGTCCGCCGCGGGCTTTTTGTGGCAGGGACTTTCCCTTTCGCTCGCCGTGTGCCTTGTAATGAGCCTGCTTGTCGCGCTGCCCGCGCTTTGGCGCACCTTTGCCGCAAATCCGTTGACGGAGGTGGATGAAGATGGCTAAGACCTTTCGTTTTGCCGGAGAAATTATTTTTAAAAACAAGCTGTTGTTTACGCTTTTGGTGCTGCAATTTGTCTTTTTCCTGTTCTTTGCGCTCGACTGCGCAAACCGGCTTTATCAAATCGAATATCCCCGGCGCGTTTTAGAGGGGCTGACCGCGCAGAATTTCGCCTATTTCTCACCGATTCAATATGACAGCTATTCTATGGTGTACGGCACGCAAATGGAAAATGACGCCGACCCGTATGCCGATTTTAATAAGCTAAAAGGTCTTACCGCCGTGGAAAACGTCTATACGCTCGAATCATCCGAAACCAAAACCGAGCTGCGCGTTTACCCGGAAGTTTTAAGCGACAAACTAGATATTCCCATGCGCCGGGGCGTTTGGTTAAGCGGCGCGGACAACGCCTCGCTTCGCGCGGCGCCTTGTGTTACCTCCAACGCTTCGCGAAAGCTCGGCGAGATTCTCTCGTTTCGGGATTCGGACGGGCTTGTGCAAGCGCAGTTTCAGGTGGTCGGGATTGCTGCCGACCCCTATTTCAATTTTGAGCAAAATGTCAGCGGCGAGCAGTTGGGGCTTTCTGCATTGGTGGAACTGACGCAAAAGCCGGAAGTGCAGTTTTCCGGTGTTGAAATTCTTTGGACGGACAGCGAAACAGTGCTTTCCGTTTTGCGTGACAAACCCGTAAACACTTCGTCGCGGCTGTTGTTTTTTGACGGTGTTTCACAAGAGCAGATGGAAGAAAACCTCACCCTCCTGCGCCGGTCGGGAAGTATCCTGAACAGCGAAACCTCTTTTGACAATCAGCGGCTTGCTTCCTTAAAAGAAAAAGAACTGCCCCAAATGCTTTGCGTTTTGGGCATTGCCGTTGTCGGATTTTGCTGTGCGGCGGCAATCTTCGTGCAAAACGCCCGGTATTGTTTAAAGGTGTATTTCCTTTGCGGGGCAACACGCCGGCAAAACGCCGCGGTTTGCTTTACGGCGTTGCTGTTCGTCGTTTTGCTCGCGGTTTTGCCGTATTGTATTCTTTTGCCGGTTGCCGGAACGCTCAACTGGTTTGACTGGTGTTATGCGTTTACCAAAGTCGGGTTCTTGGTGGTCGGCGGTTTCGCGGCGGTGTTTTTATTGCTTGCTTTGATTACCGTCGCCTGCCTTTTCGCCCGACAGCTTGAACCATCGAAACGAAAAAGGAGAAAGCAATATGCTTGAAGTGCAAAATCTTTCCAAAACCTATAACCCGGGGAAAAAGAATGCCCTTGCGGCGTTACATGACGTTTCCTTGACCATTGCCGACGGAGAAATGGTCGCCGTAACCGGGACTTCCGGCGCGGGGAAATCGACGCTTTTGCACATTTTGGGCGGGGTGCTTTCGTTTGACACGGGCAGTTACCACCTTGACGGCGAAGAGGTCGGCAACCTTTCGGAAAAGAAGCTCGCCGTACTTCGCAACCGCAAGGTCGGCACGGTGTTTCAAAGCTTTTTGCTGTTGCCGGACAACACCGTCCGCGAAAACGTGGAAATCCCCCTGCTTTTTGCGCGCGTGCCGAAGAAAAAACGGCGGGCGCTTTGCCAAAAGGCGTTGGAGCAAGCCGGTATTCCCGAACTTTCCGACCGCCCGGTCAGCGCGCTTTCCGGCGGGCAGAAGCAGCGCGCCGCCATTGCCCGCGCGATTGTCAATCAGGCGCAATATATTCTCGCCGACGAGCCGACCGGCGCGCTCGACTCCAAAACCGCCGCTTCGATTTTCGACTTGTTCCGTCAAATTGCCGACAGCGGGCGCACGGTTGTAATTGTCACCCACGATTTACAGCTCGCCTCGCGCTGTGACCGCCAAATTGTGTTAAAAGACGGCGCCGTGGTAAACGCCGACGGAAGTGAAAGCGTTTAACTGCGCGCCCCCGGGCACATAGAAAATTGCGCCTCGTAGATATATTTTAACTATTGCAATATAAAAGGAAAAAGCACAGCAGAAAGAAGTCTCTCCGCTGTGCTTTTTTGTATGGAAATTTTACTATGATTCGCTAACCTATAATTTAATCAAAGCCGATACCGGGCGGCAAAGCGAAAGGTCACAGCGCACTGCCTGCGCGATTTGCTGTGCGGCAGCCCGCACCGCGTTCGGTGTGCCCGGCGGCAGCGGCGGTCTCTACGATTTGCTCGATGCTGATTCCGGGCGGCAAAACGAAAGGTTACAGTTCACTGCCTGCGCGATTCACCGCGCGTTGGCACGCGCCGGAGTGGATTTCGATTTCGCCGTTGTCGTGAAATTCAGCAATTACACCGTCTTCGTCCACCGTGGTGTGCAACTCGGCGTGGGCAACGTGGCGCAGTTTCCATTTGACGTCAGGGTAAATGCGCCATTTCACATTCGGCACAACGGCGTAGCGCGGGGCGAGCTTTTTCAAAAAATAAGCCGACGAAGAACCGACATAGCCGTGGTGGCCGACTTTTAATAAATCGACTTTCCCCACGCGGTCGGCAACGCGGCGTTCGTCGCCGGTTTTGTAATTCAAATCACCGACAAGCAGCGCGCGGGCCTTGCCCAGTTCCGCGAGCACAATCACCGAGTTGACGTTTTCGCCGTATTTCGGGAAACGCGGCTGATTTTCGTAATAGAAAAACGTCAGCGCAAACGCGCCGAGCGTTGTTTTTTCGCCGTTAAAATCTTCGACAATCTGCGCGCCGACTTTTTCGAGCGCGTCATACATTTGGTCGTGCACTTCTTCGTTGTCCCAGCGTTTGCGTTCCAAAATAAACACGCGCTCGCCGTCGTAGCGGCGCAAATAGCCTTTTTTTACGCGGATTTCCGGGTGTAAAATCACCGTGTCAAATCCGCCGAGGTGGTCGGAGTGGGCGTGCGTGCCCAAAACAAAATCCAGCGTGACAAGCCCGTCTTCGCCGCGTGCGTGTTCCAAAAGGTAGTCGACAACCGCCTGTTCATAGCCCGGACGCTTTAAATGGGGCTTGTCGGCGGGGAAATCGTTGTCTTCGGCGGCGTCGATTAAGGCAAAATGCCCGTTACTTTCGAGCAGGATGCAGTCCGATGGGCCGGTGTTCAAGAAGTGAATTTTGTTTTGTCCGCGCATCTTGTGCGCCTCCTCCCAAAACATAAGTCTTAATCGCTTCGGCGACTGCGTTTTCATCGTTGGAGCAAAGCACCGCCACCGCCTCTTCTTTCAGCGCGTCGCAGGCGTTTGCGACCGCGAGCGGCACGCCCGCCGCCGAAAGCAGGGTCAAATCGTTGCGGCTGTCGCCGATTGCGGCGGTTTCGGCGCGTTCAAGCCCCAAATGCCGCTGCAAGCGCGAAAGCGTCGCGCCTTTGTTGACGCCTTTTTGCAAAATTTCCATGTTGTTCGGCATGGAAGTCGTCAGCTCCACGCTCGAAAGCGTCTGAAGCCGCGAGAACGCTTCTTCGCGTTCTTTTAGGTCGCTGAAAAAGACGTTGAACATTTCCGCGCGGTTCGCACGCGACGCCAAAAAGGCGGGAAGTGCGGCAACGCCTTTGCGGGTTTTCGTAATGACCGGGCGATAGATAGGCTCGATCCGATAATGGTCATAAGAAGCCGCGTTGAGCTTTGCGGCGTCGGTCACCGGCACGCCGCCGGTATAAACTTCTATCATCGTGTCATATTCCGACAAAATCGCAAGCAGTGCGCGCACGAGTTCGGGCGCAAAACAGCTTTTCCAAACACAGTTGCCGGCCGCGTCGTAAAGCGTCGCGCCGTTGGAGCAAATGCAATGGGTATAAGGCTTTTCCACGCGCAAAACTTCCGGCATTTCATAAAAGCTTCGCCCGGTTGCGGGTGTGACAAAACAGCCCGCCGCCACCGCCCGGGCGAGGGCGTCGAGGTTTTCGCGGCTGATTTCCCCCGAAGAGTGAATGCAAGTGCCGTCTAAATCCGTTGCAAACAATCGAACCGCCATGTCAACCCTTCTTTCTCTGGCGCTGAATCACGAACCGCTCCAGCGGATAGGTCCAAATGGTCGGGACGTTGATAATCAGGCATTTCATCAAAAGTTCGGTGACCGGCGTGCTCCAACCGTTGTTTTGCATAATCGTGCCGACCACCCCGCCGAGCCAGGTGTCGAACAAAATGGTAAACACGACCATAATCACATACAAAAAGCTGCTGAGCGCCGCGTTGACGTCGGAGTGAAAGGTCAGCTTGCGGTTAATCAGATACGCCGCGACATAGCCCGCGGTTGTCGAAATCGCATAAGAATAGAGATAGCCGCGGTATTCAATCCGCAGAAAGCGCAGCAGCGCGTTGTCGGTGACCGGCACGGCGTTGAGCTCGTCGAACACAAAATATTGCAAAAACAAATAAATGCTGACGTCGAGCGCCGTGGTGACGACGATACAAATATTAAATTTTATGAACTTCCACCATTCCGGGTGCCGCACGGCAAAGGTCGGCTTTTCGGCGGCAGGCGCGGTGTTTTTTTTCATAAATTACGAATCCTTCTTCTTTCTGTGAATGACAAAACGGCTTAACGGATAGGTCCAAACGGTGGGGAGCGTCATGACGACGAGCTTTAAAAGCATATCCACCCAGAAATTGCTCCAGCCGTTGTTGGTAACGATTGTGCCGAGGAACGCGCCGAACCAGGTGTTAAACGTGATGGTGCAAATGACCATAATCGCATATAAAATGCTCGAAACCAAGGGGTTGGCGTCGGCTTTAAAGGTCAGCTTTCGGTTCATTAAGAACGCGGCGGCGTAACCGATGATGGCGGAAATCAAATACGAATACAAATAACCTTTATATTCAATCCCGAGAAATTCGAGCACGGGGCTGTTTTCCACGGGAACGCCCTGCAGCGAGCGGAAAACACCGTATTGCAGCACGGCGTAAACCGCCATTTCCAAAATCGAAGTGCTCGCACCCGTAAAGGTAAATTTTATAAATTTCCAAATTTCACTGTGTTTTTCAACAAACGCTTTTGCTTTTTCTTTCATGTCCGCGCTCCTTGTTCATTGTATCATATAAAATCTTTACTTCGCAAGCATAACATATCGGAAAGCATCGGACAACCGACTTAACACAGACTTAACACAGGTTTACGGGAAGTCTTCGACAAAACCAAAACAGCGAAAAGACCCGGTGCAAAAGCATCGGGTCTTATTCAGCTAAAATTTATGCAGTTTCGTCTTCGGCTTCATCGTCTTTCTTTCTGCGCAAAATCGGCAGGAGGATCAGGAACGCGGCAAACACGAACAGCACGGCTGCCAAAACCGGGTTTTCCCGCAGGATTGCGCCTGTTTGAGAAATAATCGGAATGTTGGTATCCGTCTTACCGCCGTCATCCGGCGTGGTCGTGGGTTCTTCGGGGACGGGCGCGGTCGGCGCTTCGTCCGGTTGAAGAAGAATGCTGCCGTCGTCTTGGACGACAAAGTTCAAATAGATTTGCTTCGTCCCCGCGGGAACGGTGACGAGCTGTGTGCCGTTCGCCAAACGAACGACGGTCATTTCTGTTGCGCTGTCGCTCACGGTGACCGAAAAGCCCTCTTCGCCGGCAAGGTTGCCGTCTTTGTCATAAATCGAAACGGTGTGGTAGCCGTCTTTAATGACATCTACGCGATAAGCGCCGTCTTCGTCGGCGGTCGCTTCAAACTCGCCGAGGTCGAAAACCAGCTTCGCGCCGGGCATCGGGTCATCTTCGCCGTGATAAACGTGGCCGGACATTGCCATGCGAATGCACGGGTCGCCGTGATGGTCACCGCCGCCGGGTTCGGTCGTTTCACCGCCGGGTTCTGTGGTCGGCTCATCGGGGTCTGTCGGGTTTTCCGCATCTGCGCATTTTTCAAAAGTGAAAACAATGTGCATATCGGTGTTGACGCTCGCAATGGTCAGCTGACCGTAAGCCAGTTGGTCGGTAACGTCCTGCCCGTTGATGCGCACCGATTTCAGGTGACTGTCCATTTTCGCAATGACGTCCAAACGAAGGCTGTCAAAGCGCGCCACCGAAAACGCGGCGCCGTTTTGCACCACAGAACCGTCACGGAGGACATAGCCCCCGTCGTTATACGCAACGGTAATTTCATGGGTGTCCGGAACAACGGTCTTTAAGGTCGCGCTGTCTGCAAAAGCGCCGAGCTGAATCCCGAAGCAAAGCAGAAGCGCCAAAAACACGCTGGCGACTTTTTTCATGAAACCACCCCTTTCTTTATTTTGAAAATTCTATGGTGTGTTACGGCGTTGCCGGAGCGTTGTAGGTGACAGAGTAAGTCAGCGTGCCGGTGTAAACCGCGATCGGTACATTGTCATAGCTGGCAATAGAGACGGCCGGCTGTGCTGCCGGAGCCGCGGCGTTGTTGACTTCCGCGAAGTGTGTGCTGCCGCCGTTTGTAAGCGTGTAGGTCAGGGTGCTTGCGGTGTTTTCGTTGGTCATTTTGCCGCCGTTGTTCGCCGCAACGGAAACGTCGAGGGAAGCGCCGAGCAAAAGCTGAGAAGTCACGGTGTAGGTGGCGTCTTTCGCAGCGGTGTCACCCCAGGCAAATTCAAACGAAGCGGGGAACGTCACAGAATAGGTATAAGCGTCGGCGCCGTCGGTATTGGTGGTCTTGGTCACCACATCAATGGTGGCGGACTGCTCTGCGCTGTCTTTGGTGATTTCCGCAGCAAATGCCGGAACCGTCAGCGCCGCGAGCATGGCAACTGCCAACAAAACAGAAATTATCTTTTTCATTGCAGGTTTCTCCTTTTCTGAAATTTACAAAACCGGAAATCAGACAATTTCCGCGGTATAAGTAATTGTGTCGGTATATTCCGCAATCGGGGCTTCGTCCCAAGCGCTCTGTGCGACAGTCACGGTGATGGCTTTCGTTGCGGTTTCCGCAGCGCCTGCGGTGTAAGCGGTGTCACCGCCGAGGGTGTAGGGCAGCTCCAGCGCGTTATAGGTCATAATGCCGTCGCTGGTCGCTGTAACTTGAAGCTGTTTACCGGTTTTCAGGTGGGTTTCCACAGTGTAGTTGCTTGAAACTGCTGCAGTCGAATTCCACGGCACGGAGATTTCCGCGTCATAGGTCACGGTGTAAGCACCGTCACCGGTCACAGCAGAAGTGTCGGTTTTCACGGTTGCGCCGCCGGAATTCTGGTCTTGCGTCAAGGTCGCGGCAAACGCCGGAATCATCAGCGCCGCAAGCATCATAACCGCCAATAAAACAGAAATTACTTTTTTCATTGTGTTTCCTCCTATCGGTCAAACACCTTACGGGTTGAGACCCGAAACGGTAGCGGTAAAGGTCAAAGTATCCGAATAGCTGTCCACGGGAACGTCGCCCCAAGCGGTAACATTGATGTTCAGCTCATAATCCGTGTCCACAAACGGACCGATGCCGGTGACGTTGGTGCCTGCACCCGACAGGGTGTAAGGCAGTTGCTGCCCGGTAGCGCTCCCCATCGCCGCGTTATCCTGCGCAACGGTAACGTTCAGCGTTGCGGTCGGAATAAGCTGGGTGGTGACGTTATATTGAATCGTTGTGTCCTCCGTGCCCCACGCGATTGTGGTTTCGGCGGGATAGGTTACGGTGTAATAGCCGCCGGTCGCTTCCAAATTGTCATAATTGGTTTTAACTTCAGCGGTGTCGCTTGCGGGGTTGCCGTCCGCTTCGGTCAGGGCAAACGCCGGAACCATAAGCGCCGCAAGCATCGCAACGGCCATTAAAACAGAAATTACTTTTTTCATAATAAAAACTCTCCTCTGCGAACCTTATTACTGAATTGCAGCGGTGAAGGTCAGGGTATCCTGATATTCGCCGACAACCGCAGCGTTCCAATCATCCGCTGCAATGTTCACGGAAAGCGCAAGGGTTGCGACCGGGTAAACAACCGGACCGGCGCTTTCATAAGCGGTGTCGCCTTCAAGCGTGTAGGGAAGCGCAAGCGTAGTGCCCGCTTCCGGTTCATAAACCATATTGCCATTGCCGGAAACGGTAACCGAAAGTTTTTCGCCGTAAGCGAGGTGTGCCTCGGCGGTGTAGCCGGTGAGGTCGGTTTTTTCCGCGCCCCAAGCGATAACGGTATCCGCCGGAATGGTTACGGTATAACGGCGTGCGTCCTGGCCGCCTTCCATGGTGGTGCTGGTTTTAACGATGGTGTCGCCTTTGGGGGTGTTCTGATCCAGCGCGAAAGCGGGAACCATGAGCGCCGCGAGCATCGCGACTGTCATCAACATAGAAATAACTTTTTTCATTTGAACAAGCTCCTTTCCTCAATTAAGCGTCTTTGTATTCAACTACAAAGGTCAGGGTGTCGGTGTGTTCCCCTGCGGCGGCAACGCGCCAAGCTTCGTCCGTAACACCGACGGTCAGCGGAAATGTTTTGTCAATATCACCCGCGGTAAAGACGATGCTGTCCGCGCCGGAAAGCGTGTAGGGGATTTTCTTTTGCGCATCCTGTGTGTTTACAAGCGCATAGCTGTTTGCCGATTCGACTTCTACGGCAACGACTTTGCCGGGGTCAAGCAACAGCTTTGTGGCTTTGACTTCGCCGATTGCCGTTGTTTCCTGTTCCCACGGAATCTGGGTGTCGGCCGGGAACGAAAGCTCGTAATCGGCCGCAGAAGATTGGGTGGAAATAATCATAGAATCTGCAAACGCAGGCAGAGCGCAGGAAACGACAAGCAGAACAGCCAAAACAAGTGTAACTACTTTTTTCATTTACAACAGCTCCTTTTCTTTTATTTATAATGTGTTATAAAGGTTTCCCTTTTGAAAAACGGGTTACGGTGTCGCGCTGCCGTCGGTGTAATCGACCGTGTAGGTGATTTGATCCTCCGCACGGTAAGCGGCGACGGGGATGTTCTTCCACTCGTCAGCAGCAATCGAAATGCTCGGACCGGCGCCCTGGGTGTTAATCATCTGGCCTTCATATTGAACAGCCGCGGTGTCCGTACCGGTGCAAGCGATGCTTTCGTTCGTGCCGTCATGAATCAGAGCAAACGAAGTACTTTTAAGCGTCGGCTGAACCGAAACCGAAGACCCGGCGTTCAGGTTGCAAGTTACCTTGTAGCCTGTTCCGCTGTTGCCGGACGCATCTTCAAACGCCGTTGAAACCGCCGTAGTACCCCACGGAATGTCGACTTCCGCCGGAATGGTCACCGTATACATATCGTTCGTTGAATATTGAATATTCAGCGTCTTTTGGTCGGTGACTTCACGCAGAATGCCCAGACGGTCGGTGTACTGATAGGTAAAGGTCAGCGTCACCCTGTCGGTCAGCGTCACGGGGTATTCCTGCGGGTTGTCAATCTTGACGTGGAGTGCAACGCCCGAAGTCATCGGGGCGGCGTAGTTGCCCACCTCGGTAACGGTTGACAGGTCTGCCGCCGTGCCGTTGTAAGTCAGCGTGTACGGCAGGCTGATTGTGCCGTCGGAAGATTTCAGCGTTCCGCCGTTTTCAGAGGTGAGGGTCAGCTTGCCCTGTCCGTCCGGATTCGTCAGATACTGCTCAAACTGCGTCAGCGTGTAAACCGGATCTTCCTTGCTTTCCAAGGGGCCGGTGCTGCCGTCATAGCGAAGCATCATTTCGTGCGTTTGCGCAGAAGATGTGGTGCCGTTTGCGGTAAACGTGCTCTTCACCGCCGGGAACAAGTCATAGATTTTTTGAATGAGGTCATACAGCTCCGCGACGTCGTGATAAGTCGGAAGCAGCATTTCGTATTCATCCGTTGCAAGTTTCAGGTCAGCGAGTTCCTCGTCGGTCAGCGCCTTTCCGGCGTTGATTTTGGCTTTGGCGTTGTTGTAAAGCGCCAAATAGCGGTTATACAAGGTCCAAATACCGCCGGTGAACGGGTCGCCGTGGCGATCGGTTGAATACGAGTTGTAAACCAGCTTGCGGACCGCGTTCGGGATGTTCTTGACGCCTTCTTGCAGCTGACCTGCCACAAGGAGATGCTTTGCGTAATAGTTCATCTGGCTGCGATAGGTCTTGCTGATATGGTCGAGCGCCTTCGTGTCGGTAATCGAAATGTAGTTGCCTTCGTTCACTTTCACGCCGTCCACAGTGGTGTGGGTTCCGTAAGGTGTGTTTTTGTTGTAATCATACACCTTTCCGTCGCCCGCCGTGCCGAGGAAAACTTCCTCTGCATCCGGTTCATAGTAAATTTCAGAAAGCGTGCGGAACAACGAAGTGGACGCGTCAGCCGGGTTGTAAAGTTCATTTAAGAACGTGTTGCTGTCCGCGAGCAAGCCCTCCAGCGTGTTATAGCAGCGGGAAGCCGCGTTGTAAGCGTTGAGGAACTGCTGCGCCGTAATGCCGAGCGCGGTTTTCTCGTTTTCGGTGTAGCGCGAATACGAAGTGTTGTAATACTCAATAATCTGCGCCGCAAGTTCTTTGGTCAGCCCTTTGTAGCCTTCGTAGTTGACCGCGTCCGCTCTGCCGTCACCGTCTGTGTCTTTCACGCCGGGATACGGCAAATCGTGGTCGCCGGTCACCGAAGCATTTTTCAGCTCGTTCGAAAGCGAGCCAACCATATTGGAGAAATCCGCAACCGTCATCTGCGGTTTATAATCGTCTGCCGAAAGCTCGCCGTTTACAATCTTTTCATAGAATTCCAACTGTGCGTAGGCCTGTTTGACAGACGTGGTGTTGTTTTTCTGATAGTCAGAAAGCGCATCATAAAGCGCACGCGCTGCCTGAACTCTGCTGGGGAAGTTGGTATCGTCGTTGAGCTCAATCGCGCTGACGGCGTTTTCGAAGTTTTGCGCCGCTGTAGACTTATAACCCTTAACCTCTTCAAAGGACGGGTGGTTCAAGCTGCCACTCATCGCTGCGTCATAGGTGTCGGCGCCATAGGCAAAGCCGATGTCATCCACAACAAAGCTTCTGCCGTCCATTTGCGCGGCAGCCGTGCTGTTCAGCGGCATAATGCCGATGTCTACGCGGCGGATATTGTCAATCTGTTCGCCCATGGCGCACAGGTCAACAGTGCCCATTCCCGTGCTGTACTCAAACTTGTTCAGCGCAACATAGACATAGCCCTTGTAACCATCGGCAAGCGTGCCGATAGAGCTGGAACCGCCCTTGGAAGTAAAGCCGTAGGGCGAACCGGTACCGGTAATGGTGACCCATTCACCGGTCTCCATATCCATAATCTTATATGCCTGCTCAGAACCGGACATATCCATATCCAGGTTATAACCTTCGGCATGCCCGTCATAAGAGGTCGCAATATTGAGAGAAAGCAGGAAATCAATATCCTTCAGCTCGCTAAAATCTACATAAAATACAAGTCCGACAGGATAGTCTCTGCCATCGGAAGCACTCCAGCTTTCTGCATAGCGGCTAAGCTGCCAGTCAGCGATGCTTTGCAGATCGTGGTAGTCGCCGGTCGTGGAATTGAAGTCGCGCGTAACGCTGACCGCGTTCACATAGCCGGTCGGGTCGCCTTCATCGCCCGAGAAGAAGCGGCTGTCAATGGTTACCTGCGCACCTTTCGTGCCGCCGGCACCGACTTCATCGGTGATAACGGCGTCTGCCGCAGCAAGGTTCAGTGCGTCATACAAACCGTTTGAGTAGGAATCCTGTGACACATCGCCCATCCAGTCGCCGACCGCAGCCGTCGAGTGCGCTGCGAAGTCACGGAAGGACATGCTGCCATAAACGAAGCCCTTGGAATAGCGGTAATCTTTCCCCTGATCCCAAGAGGGGGAATCCTGCAAATCATAAGCATGCGTTCCCTCGGGGAGCGATTCAAAATCATTAAAGGACAGGAATTTATTGGTCGCAAGCGAAGTGCCTACAAGCATTTCATCTCCGCCCGCCGCGCGCACAAGCGCAACATAATCCAGAATCCGTTGTTCTTCAGACTCGCTCATTGCGTCGAGCTGCGTCAGGTTCAGCCGTCGATACAGCTGAAACAGCCGGACAATTTCATCGCGCAGCGTGTCGCTGACGGACGTGACCTGACTCGGGTCGGGCAGTTTTTCCAAAGACTGAATCAACTCAGGAACCAAATCGGTCGCCTCGTTGTTCGGCAAATACGTGTAAGTGCCGCTGCCTTCGTCATATGCAATCGTACCGCCGTCAACACACGCCTTCCGCGCATCTAAATAACGCTGCCACACGCCGCTCATGCCGAGGCTTGCGGCAACGGTTGCCATGTTCTCTTCTGACAGGAAGTCAGTTGACATGCCGGCGTCGCTGTAAGCTTTGCGGTAGCCGTCAATCAATTCATCAATATACTGTACCGCGCGGAAGTCGCCGAGGTCGGGTGTGGTAATCAACTGGTCAATCTGACTGAGGATAATCCGCGGGGTTTCCACTTTTTGGTCATAATAGTTTGTGACCGGCGCACCCGTTTCGCCTTCGGTCATATCCGAAGGATAAGAACCGGTTTCTTTATAGAATAAAACGTTGTCAATAAAGAAATCTCTCCGAACACTGTCGCTGCTTACGCCGGTGTAGGAAAAGCCCGCGCCGAAAATATCATCGATTGCCTTATAGCCGTTTTCACGGTTCTGCACAACGCCGTTGGCGTCAACATAAGCCTTGTCATTGTCCGGGTCGGAATCGCTGTTGACCGTTAAATTGGCGTCTACATCATCTTGATTATAGCCCGCCGCGAGCATTGCTGCACCCCAGGTGGGCTGTTCTAAATGTGCATAGTGGTTTGCGCCCACAGACGGATAATCGTTTTCGTAAGGCAAGCTGTATTTGCTTTCGTTGCCGCCGCTCAGGTTCCAGCCGGTTTCAACGTCAATTTGGAACACACGGTATTGTATCAGAAGCGCGTCGGAAATCGGCGTGCCTGCCTCATCAACCAAAACCGGACCGTTTTCAAACAAAACTTGTGTGTCAAAGAAATTCTTGACATTTTCCTCGGCTCTGTCAATGTCATACGCCGTGCTGCCCATGTTGAAATTGTCGTTGTGCGCTTCCGCGTAAGTTGCTTTCGTGGAGCACATAAATTCAATCGGCACACGGACATAGCCTTTATAATGCCCGAGGTCAATGGTGCCGTTATTCAGCATGACCTTTTCCCACGCACCGTTGTCTTGCTGAATATACACATAAGGCGCTTCGCCTTTATATGTATCCGCCGCCGTGCCGCGTGTGGAATAGGTTACAAGACTGTATGCATCATCTGCCGGTGTGCTGCTAAATGTTCTGCCGGTGTCATAGCCGCCAAACATTCTTTCGTTTTTCCAGTAGAATTCACCATAGCGTTTTCCGTTCGCCTTTAAATCAAACGAAAGCCCGGTAAGATCCACCTGAGAAAGATCCAGCCAATACCAGACTTCCTCCGCATCGGTACCCATCCAGTGCTGACGGCTCCATGCGGTCGAGAAGCTCTGTGTGGTTCCGTTGCTCGGTGCGGCGCTGATTTGGAAGCCGTAAGCTCTGCTGTCCACACCGGTAGAAACATTTTCCTCGCCGGCCTGGTCAATCGGTCCGAGAATTTTCAGCGTGTCGCCGGACTGAATATAGTCTTTCGCGCCGCTGAGGCCGTCGGTTGAGAACTGATCATTGTTGTCGTTATTCTTTGCTTCAAACAACATCATTTCTCGAACGGAGGTCGAGTTCTCCGACAGGGGTTTATAAAGTTCCTCATCATACACGAACTGCGGAACGTCGGAAACGATTGTGGTCAGCGGCTCGGAAACCCAGCCGGTGCTGTCCTGCGCAAGGACTTCCACGCTGAAACGGTGGGTGTCGTCTAAGGTGACGCCCTTGTTTGCAAGCGTGGCCGCGGTAAAGGTCACCGTTCCGGTGCCGTCCGACGCAAAGGTTGCAGTCGATGCATCCACAACAATTTGTGCCTGCGGGACCGTTTCGGTCGCCGGGTCGTTGTGCACTTCCGTCAGCGGGCCTAAATCATACAGCGTGATGTAATAGGTCGCGATATGCTTGTCGGAAATGTACTCGGTGTTCGGGGTTGCCTGCGGGTAAATGACCTGCACGTCCCCGTCATCGGTTACCCATGCCCACAACGTCGCGTCCTCAGAAAAGACAGGCGTCGGGTCATAAGTTCCCGCCGCAAACGCAATCGGCAGCGAAGTGGCCAGCAACACGACGGCCATTGCAAACGCCAAAACGCTCCGAAGCGCTTTTTTTGCGTGCTTTTTCACGATTTATCTCTCCTTTCCTTTGTTCGGCTCAGGAGGCCGTTATTTGAGTTTTTATTTCCATATTGTTCAGCGGACGTTGTTCTTTGTCAAAGCTGAAGCAATAAAAATGGACAACTACGTTATAAGTGCCCGCGTCAAGCGCGCGGTTTAACGAGAATTTCGAAATCGAATAGCCCGGCGGCAAAAGGTCTGACGTGTAAAGCACCTCGCCGGTGTCGCGGAGAGCGATTTCGATTTTGAAATAGCAGGGGTTCTCTTCGGGGTTCGAGAACACATAATTCTGTTCGCGCTGCCCCGCTTTGAGGTTCATTGTCGGAATCCCGTTGACTTTGATGCTTTTGCCTTTGGTCTCGGTTTTTTCCGGCACGGAAACCTCGCCCTCGCCGAGCTCTGCGTTCGCGTCAATTACGCCGGCGGGTGTGGTCGTTTGGGGTTCTTCCCCGCCGAACGCGAAGTTGCGAAGCAGGAAGCCGAGCAACACGCACAACAGCGCGAAAAGCAGAATCCCCAAAAGCCAGAAGAGAAGCGTGTCACGCACAACCGCGACAAATTCATGTTCGCCGACCTGCACATAGCCCGCAACGCGGGAATGGGGCATTTTGGTGACCTTGTAAAGCGGCTCTGTGCCGTCGCCGTTTTGCAGCGCGCCGATTTCCTCGCGGCCGCGGCCGATTTGCCCGACAACGGAAAACCCGCCCGCGGGGTAAAGCGACTTCATTTTGGCGCCGTTTATGTAGGCAACCGAAAATTTGGTTTTGCGGTTGCGGTAAAGGTTTTGCGCCGCGCCGTTAAACACAGCCTGCACGGTAATTTTTTGAATGTCTGCCAAGACGAAAACCTCCGAAAAATCTGATAATGCCTGCGCCGGAAAAAGAAAAAAATCCGACACCTCGGGTAAGTCTAAATAGATATGAAAATTATACCTTTCTTTTTATAGTTCTGTCAATCGTTTTTCGGGAAAAAAACGTGTATTCTTTTGGCTTTTTTAGCCGAATTTTTGAACAAATTGACAAAATGGTTTCGGGTGTCTAATTTTATTTTCGAATTCGGAATATGCTCTTAGAGTACAGGCACTTTTTCCATTTTTCCGGAACAGAAAAAACCGGCCTGCGCACGGGGCGCAAACCGGTTTGATTTACAAAAATTTCCAATTTCAACTTCGGGAATAAATCGGGAACGATTACGCGATTTCCGCGGCGGCTTCTTCGGCCTGTTCGCGCAGTTCTTTCAGCTCTTTTTCGACCGCTTCGTCAATCGTCGGCTGGGTCTTGCGCTGCTTGCGAAGGCCGACACCGACAACAACGTCAATCACGAGGTCCAAAAGGAACAGCCCGACGCCGAGCAAAATCCACATCGAAACCGTGCCGGAGAACACCTGAACGGAAAGTTCCGACGCGCCGAGGGTAAACTGATTGAGAAAATAAGCGGAAAGGCACCACGAAGCCAAGCTGATGATATTCAAAATGACATTCGGCAGCCAGCGCAAATTGATAGCGCCCAAAAGCACAACAAAGAAGTTGACAACACCCGCCGCCACCGCGAGCAATGCAAACAGGCACGCGAGCAGAAGGCTTGTAATCACGCCGCCCAAAATTTCGCCGCCGGCAAGCGACAAAACCGAGCCAATGTCAAATTTCGTGAGGTAGTCGAGCACGAACGTCAAAAAAGAAATCGACTTCGTCTCGGCGTAAAACGGAAACGCAAACGTCGCGTTCAAAAGCGGCACGACCAACGCCACAAGCGGCAGCAGCGTGCAGACCAGGCGGACAATCCGCAAAGGCGAACCGACCGTTGCGCTTTTGAAGTTGTCTAAATGATAGTGAAGCCGGGCGAACGAGGTTTCCGCAATGTCGGCGTCGCGCTCGAGCTGCCCCTCCCAGTCATAATTCGGAATGTTTGCGCCGCAGTATTTGCATTCCGCACGGAAATCATACCAGTGCAGCGTTTTTCCGCAATTCGGGCATTTGATTGCCATATAAATCTCCTACCTCTCTAAAGATTTATGTTAATCCTTTTGTTTTTTCTGAAAGCGCAGGACGTTCCACGAAAGCGGACGCAGTTCTGCGGTCGCGGTGCGCCCGTCCACTTCCGGCAGCGCCGCATTTGACGGCTTAACCGGGCAGGAAACCAAGGCGTTTTCCGCCTTGCGGTCAAAGCCCGCCATTTCAATATGTTCCACCGGCACGAAGCCTTGGAAATCGAGCAAATCAAGTTCGAGCGCATACGATTCTTCCATATCGCGGTTGACCGCGAACACGGTAAGCTCATTTTCGTCGTCCGACAAAACCGCAATGCCGTCGAGGTCGGGCACGTCGGTAAACTCTTTGCTGTCGTGCTTGCCGCAGGCAATCTGAGAAACCAGCGCGGTGCCGCGGCCGTAGTTCGACATATGCATAAACGGATAGAAAATCGTCTGCCGGAACAGCCCGCCGCCGGTTTCGGTCATAATCGGCGCAATGACGTTGACCAGCTGCGCGAGGCACGCGACCTTCACGCGGTCGGCACGGCGCAGAAGGGAAATGAGCATAAGCCCGACCAAAAGCGCGTCCTGGAAGTTGTAAATGTCTTCGAGCTGATGCGGCGCGGTGGACCAGCGCTCGACGTAATCGTCATTGGAATGATACCAAACGTTCCACTCGTCAAACGAAAGGTTGACGGTGTGTTTTTTATGTTTTTTGCCTTTGACGGTGTCGCAAATGGCAATCACGGTTTTGATAAATTCGTCCATCGCCATGTTCTTCGCGAGGAAGCTTGCGGTGTCGTCGGTTTTGTTGTCATAATATTGGTGGAGCGAGACATAATCCACCTTGTCATAAGCGAGGTCGAGCGTGGTAAGCTCCCAGTCGCCGAACGTGTCGGTGTGACCGTTGGAACTGCCGCAGAGCACAAGCTCAATCGAGGGGTCGACCCAGCGCATGACCTTGGCGGCTTCCGCCGCGGCGCGGCCGTATTCATAGGCGGTTTTGTGGCCGATTTGCCAGTCGCCGTCCATTTCGTTGCCTAAGCACCAAAGCTTGATATTATGCGGTTCTTTGACGCCGTGTTTGATACGCAAATCGCTGTAATAAGAGCCGGAAGGATGGTTGCAATACTCGACCAAATTGCGCGCCGCGTCCGCCCCGCGAAGGCCGAGGTTAACCGCCATCATGCATTCTGAGCCCGCTTTTTTGCACCATTTCAGAAATTCGTTGGTGCCGAACGTGTTGGGCTCGGTAACGCCCCAGGCAAGCTCCAAACGTTTCGGGCGCTGTTCAACCGGGCCGACGCCGTCTTCCCAGTTGTAGCCGGAGACAAAGTTGCCGCCGGGATAGCGCACAATCGGGACGTTCAGCGCGCGCACTTCGGAAAGGACGTCCTGCCGAAAACCGTCTTCGTCTGCGGTCGCGTGACCGGGTTCGTAAACGCCGCCGTAGACCGCGCGGCCGAGATGCTCAATAAACGAGCCGTAAATACGTTTGTCGATTTTCCCAATCTGAAACGACCGGGAAAGGGGCAGTTTTGCCTTTTTCATAGCTTTCGGACACTCCGTTTCCGATTTGTTGATTATAATATTGCATTGTAGCATAAACCCGCGCAAATTTTCAACGGGTTTTTGAAAAATTATGAAGCTTTTTCAGTCGACTCTTCTTCAACCGCAACTTTTTCATAAATAAACTTGTGGAGAATGTCGAGATTTTCGTCCATATCGGGAATCAGCACCGACATGCCGCGGCGTCTGGCGCTCTTGTAAGCGTCTTCCGCCGGAATCTGCTGCTGCACAATGTCATATTTCAGGTAATCGAGCGCGCTCATGCCGATTTCGGTCATCTCGTCGGTCGTAAGGTCGGTAATCACCATCGGCACGACCTCTTCCATCAGCGCCAAAAGCTCGGTGGGCGACTGCCCGGCGGCTTTTTTAATCAGGGCGGTAATCACCTTTCTTTGGCGGCCGGTGCGCTGGAAATCGCTGTCGAGATAACGAATCCGGCTGTACCAAAGCGCCTGCATGCCGTTGAAATGCACGCTGTCGCCGGCGGTAATTTCCGTCGGGAACGCCGCTTTTTCCGCATCGGTCATTTTCTTTTGGCTGTTGATATAATCCGCTTCTTTTTCGGTGACCGCGACGTCTACGCCGCCCAAGCGGTCGATAATCGTCGTGAACATATCGAAGCTGACAAGCATATAGTTGTCAATATCCACATGGAAATCATATTCAATCGTATCGACAAGCAGCTGTGTGCCGCCGTGGCTTTGCGCGGCGTTAAGCTTGTCCGTCCGGTAATCGGGGATTTCCACATACAAATCGCGCAAAAACGAGGTCAGCTTAATCTGTTTGTTTTTCGTGTCAATCGACACAAGCATCATCGTGTCGGAGCGGGTCTTTTCGGGGTTTTCGCCCTCGCGCGCGTCCACGCCGATGAACAAAATATTGCGCACATCGTCGGAATGCAGAAGCTCCGACGAGGAAATATAGCTGTTGGGCGAAAGCGGGCGGTAATCCACCGTGTCTAAAATGCCGGTGACTTTGCTGTAAAAATACCAAAGGCCGCCGCCCGTCACAAGCAAAACCAAAACCAGCAGGCAGGCAATCACTTTTAAAACCACGTGTTTATGTTTTTTGCGGGGCTTGTCCGAAATTTCCTTGCCGGAAAAAATTTCGTCGCCGTTGCGCGCGCGGCGCGGCGTTCCCGAACGGTCATAGTGGTAGCTGTAAGGCTTCTTTTCGGGCGCGGTGTTTACGGGCGCGCGGTAAGTCGGCTCTTGTCTTTCGCCGCGTTCGGGCGTGTCGGTGAAAAAGTCCAAATGAAACGGGTCGTCGTCAGACGGCGTCTCTTCGTCGTCGCGGCCGCTGAAAATGTCCTGATATTCGTCTTTTTCATCGTCTTTGCGCGCGGGTTTGCTGTCGCTGAAAATATCTTCATAGGTGTCGGGTTTTGAGGAACTGAAAATATCCTCAAAATCGTCGCCGACGCCTTTCGGGTTCTTTCGGTTGTCGTTGTTCATAAAATACCTCCGTCAAGAAAATTACAACGGTCGTCTTCATTTTACACGAAACGCGCACAATACACAATGTTTTTTTCAAAAAACCTGTGGAAATCACGAAACGAATGTGCTATAATTCTTAATTGTATTATTGGCGAAGTATACGCAGTACAAAAAATTCGGAAGGAATGTATGGAGAAATATGGCATACAGAACACACAACTGCAATGAACTGACTTTGAAAAATTTGGGCGAGACCGTGACGCTTGCCGGCTGGGTGGACACCGTCCGCGACCACGGCGGCGTGGCGTTTGTCGATTTGCGCGACCAATACGGCATCACGCAGATTGTCGTCCACGACGAATCGATGCTATCGAGCATGCACAAAGAAAACGTCATTTCCGTGACCGGCGAAGTGGTCCGCCGCGACGAAGAAACCGTCAACCCCAAGCTTGCCACCGGCGAATTGGAAGTCCACGTAAAAGAACTGACGGTGCTCGGCGCGTGCACAAGCCCCCTGCCGTTTGACGTGAGCGAATCGACCGAAACGCGCGAAGACGTGCGTTTAACTTATCGTTTCTTAGATTTGCGCAACAAGAAAGTGCACGACAACATTTTGTTCCGAAGCGAAGTCGTCCGCTTTCTGCGTGAGAAAATGGAGTCGCTCGGCTTTACCGAAATCACGACCCCGATTTTGACCTGCTCGTCGCCCGAAGGTGCGCGCGACTACATTATCCCCTCCCGCAAACACGAGGGCAAGTTTTACGCGCTGCCCCAGGCACCCCAGCAGTTTAAACAGCTTTTGATGGTGTCGGGCTTCGACAAATATTTCCAAATTGCGCCCTGCTTCCGCGACGAAGACGCGCGCGCCGACCGTTCGCCCGGCGAATTTTATCAGCTGGACTTTGAAATGGCGTTCGCCACACAGGAAGACGTCTTTGCCGTGGCGGAGGACGTGCTGTATGACACCTTCACAAAATTCGGCGGCGGCAAGCCGGTTTCGAAAGCCCCGTTCCGCCGCATTCCGTTTGAAGAAGCCATGCTCAAATACGGCACCGACAAGCCGGACCTTCGCAACCCGCTCGAAATCGTCGATTTGACCGACTATTTCCGCGACGTCGAGTTTAAACCGTTCCAAGGGCGCCCCGTGCGCGGGATTGTCGCCCCCGGCTGCGGAAAACAAAGCAAATCTTTCTTTGAAAAAATGCTCGAATACGCCATGTCCATCGGCATGAAGGGCCTTGGCTATCTGACCGTGCTCGAAGACGGTTCATTCAAAGGCCCGATTGCGAAATTCCTTTCCGACGAAAAAAAAGCGGCGCTCACCGAAATGCTGTCTTTAAAGACCGACGACACGCTGTTCTTCATTTGCGATTCGATTAAAGTTGTTAACCTCTTGGCGGGGCAAATCCGCACGGCGCTCGGCGAACGCATGAATCTCATTGACAAAGACCGGTTCGAGATGTGCTTTATTACGGATTTCCCGATGTATGAAAAGAACGAAGAGGGCAAGCTTGACTTCACCCACAACCCGTTCTCCATGCCGCAGGGCGAAATGGACGCGCTCGAAAACCAAGACCCGCTGACGATTAAGGCGTATCAGTACGACATCGTCTGCAACGGCGTCGAGCTTTCTTCCGGCGCGGTTCGAAATCACCGCCCCGACATTATGATTAAAGCGTTTGAGCTCGCGGGCTACACCGCCGACGAAGTGGAAAAACGCTTCGGCGCGCTGTTCCGCGCGTTCCATTACGGAGCGCCGCCGCACGCAGGTATGGCGCCCGGCGTAGACCGCATGATTATGCTTTTGAAAGACGAAGAAAATATCCGCGAGGTCATCGCGTTCCCGATGAACTCCAACGCACAGGATATGCTTTTGGGCGCGCCGAACACCGTTTCCGAACAGCAGCTTCGCGAAGTGCACATCAAGCTGCGCCGCCCCGTGCCTGAAAAATAATTTGGAGGTAGCCATATGAAAGACATTTACGAAAGCCCGCTGAACTCCCGTTACGCGAGCAAAGAAATGAAATATATTTTCTCGCCGGATTTTAAATTCCGCACTTGGCGCAAGCTTTGGATTGCCCTTGCCGAAAGCGAGAAAGAGTTGGGGCTCCCGATTACCGACGAACAGATTGCGGAACTCAAAGCCCACGCCGACGACATCAACTATGACGTTGCCGAGGCGCAGGAAAAGGAAGTCCGCCACGACGTAATGAGCCACGTGTACGCTTACGGCAAACAGTGCCCGAAAGCAAAAGGCATTATCCACCTGGGCGCGACGTCCTGCTATGTCGGCGACAACACCGACGTGATTATTATGACCGAGGGCTTGAAACTCGTCCGCAAAAAGCTTGTGAACCTTATAGACAAGCTTGCGAAATTTGCCGACGAATACAAAGCCATGCCCTGTCTTGCGTTTACCCACTTCCAGCCCGCCCAGCCGACCACCGTCGGCAAGCGCGCAAGTCTTTGGCTGATGGATTTGCTGATGGATATGTCGCAGCTGGAATTCCAGCTGTCGCAAATGCGGCTTTTGGGCTCCAAAGGCACGACCGGCACGCAGGCGAGTTTTATGGAGCTTTTCGAGGGCGACGAAGAAAAGGTCAAGGCGCTCGACCGCAAAATTGCCGAAAAAATGGGCTTTGACCGCTGCTTCCCGGTTTCGGGCCAGACCTATCCGCGCAAATTAGACAGCCAGGTGCTTTATACCCTTGCGGGGATTGCGCAGTCCGCGCACAAATTCTCGAACGATTTGCGCCTGTTACAGCATTTGAAAGAAATCGAAGAGCCGTTTGAAGAGAACCAAATCGGTTCTTCCGCAATGGCTTACAAGCGCAACCCGATGCGTTCCGAGCGCATCGCGTCTTTGTCGCGCTATGTGATTGCCGACACGTTAAATCCCGCGATTACCGCCGCGACCCAGTGGTTTGAGCGCACGCTGGACGATTCCGCCAACAAGCGCATCAGCATTCCCGAGGGCTTCCTTGCGGTGGACGCGATTTTGGAATTGTATATTAACGTCGTAAGCGGCCTGGTCGTTTACCCGAAGATGATTGAAAAACGCTTAAACGAGGAGCTTCCCTTTATGGCTACGGAAAACATCATGATGGCCGCGGTCAAAAAGGGCGGCGACCGGCAGGAACTCCACGAGCGTATCCGCCAGCACTCCATGGCGGCGGGCAAAGTCGTCAAAGTCGAGGGCAAACCCAACGATTTGCCGGAGCGCATTGCTTCGGACGAAGCGTTCGGCCTGACGCTTGAGGAAATCCGCGCGGAAATGGTACCGTCGAACTTCGTCGGCCGCGCCCCGTCGCAGGTCACCGAGCTTTTGGAAAACGACGTGCGTCCGATTTTGGAAAAATACAAAGACCTGCTCGGGCTCGAAGTCGAAATCAAGGTTTAACCATTTTTCGGGGGAAAAGTTCTTTTCAAACCGGGCGAAATAAAGGAAGTGTTTATATGCGGTATACAGGTGAAACCTGCCCCGTCTGCAACCAGGTGTTTCAAGAGGACGACGATATTGTCGTCTGCCCGGACTGCGGCACGCCGCACCACAGAAAATGCTATTTGAAAAATAAACATTGCGCGAACGAGGCTTTGCACCAAAGCGGCTTTGTTTGGGCGCCGACGGCCGCGCCGGAGACGATGGCACAGCCGGGAAATACGGTGCCGCCGACACAGCCGGTGCCGCAAGCATTCGGGCAGCAGCCCCCCTATGGGCAGCCGACCGACGACGGGCACAAAATCGTGTTCTGCCCCAACTGCGGCGCGCAGAACCCGGCCGAAGAGCCGAACTGCTTAAACTGCGGCGCGCGGCTTTACAACAACCCGCAATACCGTTCACCTTATCCCCCGCAGGTGCAGCTGCCCGACATGACCCACCGTGTATTTCGCGCGGGTCCCGTTCCGATTTCGCCGAACGACAAAATCGGCGAAAACACCGTGGGCGACACGGCGGAATTTGTCCAGTCGGGTGCGGCGCGTTATATCCCGAAATTTTACGCGATGGAAAAGTCCGGCAAAAAAGTTTCGTGGAACTGGGCGGCGTTCCTTTTCGCGCCCTACTGGTTCTTTTACCGCAAGCTTTACGCCGTCGGGGCGGTGGTTTTGGTGCTTCTGACGCTCGCGTCGGGGCTTACCTCCACGCCGCGCGTTTTGGAAGCGACCGATGCGGCGAACACGACGATGGAGCAGTTTTACGCCGGCGAGCTTTCCCCGGAAGAGGCGCAGGCAAGCTATATGGAAACCTACAAACAGCTGCTTTCCCTGCCGGAAGTGCCGGCGTATTTCGGAATTACCTTTGCGCTGCATTTGCTTTCGGGGCTGTTCGCAAATTATTTGTATTTGCAAAAAACGAAAAAAGACGTGAAACGGCTGCGCGAAGAATGCGCAACGCAGGAGGAATACCGCTTTAAGCTGTTCCGGCGCGGCGGGGTTTCGCTGCTGCTCTGCCTTTTGTCCATCGGCATTTATTACGCGGCGTCAACGCTTGTCAGTCTTGCAATTTTTCATCTTTTATCGTAAACTAATTTTGTAAGCAACAGTTTTACTGTTCGATATTTATTTTATAAGGGGCGTCATTATGAAAATCACAAAAGCCATTATTCCCGCAGCGGGCCTGGGCACCAGAGTTTTGCCCGCGTCCAAAGCCGTTCCGAAAGAAATGCTGAACATTGTGGACAAACCCGCGATTCAGTATATCGTCGAAGAAGCGGTCGCCGCCGGTATCACCGACATTTTGATTGTCACCAACCGCGGCAAAGGTGTTATTGAAGACCACTTTGACCACTCGTTTGAGCTCGAAACCAAGCTCAAAGGCAACCCGGCAAAGGCGAAAATTCTGGAAAGCGTCGAAGCCTGCGCCAATCTCGCCAACATCTATTATATCCGCCAGAAAGAGACCAAAGGCCTCGGTCACGCGGTGCTTTGCGCCAAGAGCTTCGTCGGCAACGAGCCGTTCGCGGTTATGTACGGTGACGACGTTATCATCTCGGAAGACCCGGTTATCGGTCAGCTTTGCCGCGCTTATGAAAAATACGGCTGCGGCGTTGTCGGCGTAAAGGAAGTGCCGCGCGAAGACGTGCCGAAATACTGCACGCTCGACGTCACCCCGCTCGAAGACAAAATCATGCAGGTGCACAACATCATCGAAAAGCCCACGCCGGACCAGATTATGTCCTGCTATTCGATTTTGGGCCGTGTGGTTATGCCGCCCGAAATTTTCGATTTGATTGAAAAGACCCCCGCCGACCCGAAGAGCGGCGAAGTCTATTTCACCGATGCAATGCTCGACCTCGCAAGCCGCGGTCAGCTTAACGCGGTCGATTTTGACGGCGTGCGTTATGACATGGGCAACAAGCTCGGCATTATGCAGGCGAACTGCGAAATCGCGCTCAAGCACCCGGAAATCGGCGAAGATTTCAAAGCCTATCTGAAAAAACTCGCCGCTACATTATAAGCAGCGCGTGCCAACGCGCTGTGAATCGCGGCACGGGCTGCCGCGCGGCAAATCGCGTAGATAGTTCGATTATTTCTTTACTTCCCTAACCCGGAAGAAACTGAAATCAAATTTATATGGGCGGTGGTAATCACCGCCCATATTTTTATCCGAAATCGTCCTAATATGGATTTTGCGGACAGTTGCAAGGGCTGTCTGCATGATTTAGAAAATTCCCGGTCGGGCGAAAAAGAAAATTTTTTACAAACTGTCTGCCCGAAAGTAAAATTTCGCCCGCCTTTTCAAAGGCGGTGGTTTCCAAAGGTAAAACCTTTGGTCGCTCCGCGCACGGAGCGAAATCTTTTGCCGTAAGAAAGCGCAGGAGGGGAGCCGAAACAGTCCGGCGGACTGTTTTGGCGTGGGGAACCCTCGCCGGGGGTTCCCCGAATCGCGCAGGTAGTGCGTGATTATCTTTACTTTTTAGAGCCGGTATCGGCTGAAATCAAATATTGTAGGGGCGGGTGATTCCCCTTTCAGGGGAAATGTCTGCGCAGCAGACAAAAGGGTGCCTGAATTCGGAGAATTTCCATCCCCGCCCGTTCTTTTTGTGCCGCCGGGCACGCCGAATCGCGTAGGTAGTGCGTGATTATCTTCACTTTTTAGAGCCGGTATCGGCTGAAATCAAATATTGTAGGGGCGGGTGATTCCCCTTTCAGGGGAAATGTCTGCGCAGCAGACAAAAGG
>HHCFC01400__coassemble_1454_pt1 | contig 24194 bp, 17 predicted proteins | sample HHCFC01400__metabat2_high_PE_022 | metagenome-assembled genome bin HHCFC01400
CAACGCGGCGAAATTATACCATACCAAGAAAAATTAGGGAGCTACAATCAATTTGTTTTAACAAATGGCACAACTTATATTATACCATACCAAGAAAAATTAGGGAACTACAATCCCTCACCCTCCGAAATTGTCTGCCCTGCTATTATACCATACCAAGAAAAATCAGCCCCATCACCGAAAGTCGCCGCGCCGATATTTGGTGCGCAGAAGTCCATTTTCCATGTGTTTTGAGTATACCATATTTTTCTTTTCTTTGCAAAGAAACCAGCCCCGACCGTTTTTCGGCAGGGCTGTTTTTCTGTATTGCGATTCGATTTCAAACAAGTTGCTGAATTAAATTCTGCTTCCCCTCCTTACGAAATCCCGTACATTTCCATCCAATCGTTGACCTGTAAAAAATAGGCGAGCATTTGCGGGCCGGCCATCAGCTGGCCGAACCAAGGCTTGCCGTAATCTTTCGGCTGGGCGAGAAACCGCTCGGCCTTTTTGTTATCCAAAAAGCGGTGAATGGGCGCTTGTTTGTTTTGGAGCATTTCCTCAAAGCGTTCGGAAAGCAGCGCTTCATATACCGGCGAATAGGTTTTCGGGTAGGGGCTTTTCTTGCGATATAAAAGTTCCGGCGGCAAAAGGTCTTTGCAGGCGTCGCGCAGCATCGGCTGTGTGCCGCCGACCAAATCCCGAATCGAAAGCCGTGTATGGGCAAGGCCTATACGGCGATTAAGATATTCCCCGGTCTGGTCGTGCCCGCGGTGCGCAATCGCAGTCCGCATATCGACTAATACCTGTTTCCACTTTTCCGCATCTTTCAGAAAGTCTGCGTTGAAATCACAAAATCCGGCAATTCCACACATAAAAACACCCCACAGAAAAATGAAGAAGCGCTTTTCTACCTTAGAAAAGAGGCTTCTTTTTCTGTATCAGTATATTCAAGCTTAAAAAAAGGTATTCACAGAGGGGCAAAAACAAAAAATCCGAACTTTTCCCAGATAGGAAAAAGTTCGGATTTTATTTGTATGGAGCTACTGGGCGGACTCGAACCGCCGACCTGCTGATTACGAATCAGCTGCTCTACCAACTGAGCCACAGTAGCATATAAATTTAATCGGCTGAAACCTGTTTTCGCCGCGGCGGGTTACAGCCCTATTATTATATATGAGAAGCCGGCGAAAAGCAAGAGGAATTTTCATTTTTCTTGCAGGTTCTTTTCAACGGCTGTTCTTTGCGCCGGTTTTGCCGTCTGTCACAAGCGCACTTCTAAAAAAGCAGACAAAAAGAGTAGATTTCGCGTCTTTCTTTATAAATGGGTTTTCCGAAAGAAATTTCGGCTTGCCACAACACACAAAAAGCCTTATACTGTAAACATCTTATTTAAGCGGGGGAAACTTATGCGCACACGCGACAAAAATGCGCTTTTCCAAAATCTTTCCTATATGCTTCGAAACTGGTACCGCTGGCACCGGCGCAGTTTTCTGTATCTTGCGGCGCGCATTCCGGCGCTGATTGCCGTGCCGATGCTCGCGGCGTTCGTGCCGAAAGCTATGATGGACTGCATGACCAACCACGCCCCGATTTCGGAACTTGTGTGGAAAGTGGCGCTGTTAAGCCTCGGCATTGCTCTCGCTTCGTGGGTCGCGCCGTTCATGCAGCAAAAAATGATTGGCGCGGCGCAGATTTTACGGATGCGCTACGCGGTGATGTCTTTCCGCAAAACCATGTCGGCGGATTATGTCGACCTCGAAAGCCTTGCGGGGCGCGAACGCCTGGAGCGCAGCAAGACCTTTATCAACGGCAATTACAGCGGCGCCGAACAGTTTTGCGACGTCATTTGTCAGCTTGCGCAAAGCGTATTCGGTATTCTTTCTTCGGTCGCCCTGCTTTACAAACTGCCCGCTTTGATGCTTTTGCTCATTCTCGCCACTTGCGCGTGTGAGTTTGGGCTTCATCGGCTCGAATACCGCGCCGACCGAAAATCCCGCGAGGACCGCAACAGCGTTTATTTAAAACTGGATTATTTCTTCCGCACAAGCCACGAGTTCGGCGCCGGAAAAGACATTCGCCTTTATGGGCTTGGCGACTGGTTTATTAAAATCACCGCCGATTTCCTCAAGGCTTACACCAAAATCATCGGGCGGTTTTTGCGCGTCACCTATTCCGTTTCGGCGGGGCGCGCGCTCGTTTCCGCCGTGCGCGACGGCGTGGCGTATCTTTTCTTGATTCGCGCCGTGCTTTCCGACAGCATTTCCGTTTCGGATTTCATTTTCTATTACGGCATTGTCACCGGCTTTTCGGGTTATGTTGCGCTTTTGACCACGCAGTACAATCAGCTGATTCGCTGTTCGTTGGAATGCGGGAAATTCCGCGAATATGTCGAACGCCCCGAAGCGCGTGACGAAGAAAAGCCTGCGCTTCCCAAAAATGACGGGTACAGCGTGGAATTTCGCGACGTGCATTTTCGCTACCGCGACAGCGAACAGGAGACGATTAAAGGGATGTCGTTTCAGGTGCGCGCCGGGGAAAATATCGCCATTGTCGGCGAAAACGGCGCGGGCAAAACCACCGCGATTAAGCTGCTTTGCGGGCTTTACGGTGTCACCGACGGCGAAATCCGCGTCAACGGGAAAAACATCAACGATTTTTCGCTCGACAGTTATTTTGACCTCTTTTCCGTCGTGTTTCAGGATTATCACTTTCTGCCCGTAAGCGTGGCGAAAAACGTCGCACTTTGTGAGGACGACAAAATTGACCGCGAACGGCTTTACGACTGTCTTAGAAAAGCCGGCATCGCCGAAAAAATCGAGTCGCTCCCCAAAAAGGAAAACACGCTGATGAACAAAACCGTCTATAAAACGGCGGTGGATTTTTCCGGCGGGGAAAAGCAAAAGCTTTTGCTTGCCCGCGCGCTTTACAAAGACGCGCCGATTTTGATTTTGGACGAGCCGACCGCGGCGCTCGACCCGATTGCCGAAAACGAGCTCTATTTAAAATACAACAGTCTGTCTCAAAACAAGACCTCGTTTTTCATTTCGCACCGCCTTTCCTCCACGCGGTTTTGTGACAAAATCCTGTTTTTGTCGGACGGCCGGATTGCGGAGGCAGGCACGCACGACGAGCTGATGGCGCTCGGCGGGAAATATTACCGCATGTATCAGCTGCAAAGCTATTACTACAAAGAGGAGGCCAAGCTTATATGATGCGCACAATTCGTTATTACTGCAAGGCCTTTCGCAAAATCGCCGCCTTTGAGCCAATGCTCATTCCTTTGACGCTGGTGCTCGCGGTGGCGACCGGCGCAAAGCCGTTTGTCAACATTTATTTTTCCGCCCGCGTGGTTTCGGAACTTTCGGGCGCGCGTTCGGTTTCGACGCTGACGACGCTTGTGCTTTTGTGCCTCGGGCTTAACTTCGCGTTACAGATTTTGACCGAATGGCTGATGCCGACGTTTTCGATGATTCGCAGCCGGATGTATGAAAAAGAGCGCATGGAGATTGAACACAAGCTGTTTACTTTAGATTTCGCAAAACTCGAAAACAGCGATTTTCAGGAGCTTGTGCACCTGCATTCCGAGTCCATGGAAAAAGTGTTTTCCGCGTTTGCACAGCTGTGCTGGATGCTTCGGGATTTTGTAACCGGCGTTTCAACGCTTGTCTGCGCGTTTATCCTTTTGGCACCGCTTGTGCGTATCGGCTTTACCAAAACCGGCGAAGGGTTTGTGCACTCCCCCTGGTTTTTTATCGCGCTTCTTTTGTTCCTCGCGGTGAGCGTAGTCATCATTTTACTGTTGAGCAACCAAACCAGCCGCATTTGGTTTTCTTCGTTGGAGCGCTACGGGAAGCTCAACCGGCTGTTCCGCTGTTACCGCGACATTCTTTCAAATTACAATTCCGGCAAAGAAGTCCGGCTTTATAAAGAACAGCCGCTGATTGAAAGAGAAGCAACCGAAGCGCTTTTAACCAAAGGCGAATCCATTTTGCGCGAAACGTCGCAGAAATCCGCCACGGCAAGTTCTTACATTGCCATTCTCGGCGCGCTGGTCGGCTTCGGGGTTTATGTTTTCATCGGCGTCAAAGGGCTTTTGGGGCTGTTCACGATTGAGGCGCTTGTGCGCTACACCGGCGCGTTTATGCAGATTATTTCCGGCGTCACCTCGATTGCCGTCACGCTCGGCAAAAGCGCGGAAATTTTGCCGAACCTCGAATACTTTTTCCGCATTGCCGAAACGGAAAGCAAAATGGAATACGGCACAAAGGAAGTCGACCTTGAGAAAGTGGAAATCGAGTTTCGGCATGTGTGGTTTCGTTACCCCGGCGCCGAAAACTACACGCTTAAAGACATTTCTTTAAAAATCGGCAAAGGCGAACGGCTGGCGGTTGTCGGGCGGAACGGCTCGGGCAAAACGACGTTTATTAAGCTGTTGTGCCGGCTTTACGACCCCGACCGCGGCGAAATCCTGGTCAACGGCGTCGATTTGCGCACGCTTTCGAAAGACTGCTGTTTGCGCTTGTTCTCGGTCGTGTTCCAGGATTTCAAGCTGTTTTCCCTTTCGGTCGAGGACAACATGACCGCCGGCGAAACCCCGGAGCGCGAACGGCTTTGGCAATGCCTTACCGAAGCGGACGTCGCAAAGCGCGTCGAACGCATGGCGAAGCGGGAAAAAACCACGCTTTACAAAGATATGGACAAAGACGGCGTTGAGGTTTCAGGCGGCGAAGCGCAGAAGCTGGCGCTTGCCCGCGCGCTTTACAAAGACGCGCCGATTGTGGTTTTAGACGAACCGACGGCGGCGCTTGACCCGGTTGCCGAACACCGCATTTATCAGCAGTTCAACAATTTTGTCGAAGGCAAAACCGCAATTTACATTTCCCACCGGCTTTCCTCGTGCCGGTTCTGCGACACGATTGCGGTGTTCCGAAAAGGCGAGCTTGTTCAATGCGGCACGCACGATGCGCTGTTACAAGAGACCGACGGCGAATACAAACAGCTTTGGGACGCGCAGGCAAAATATTACCTGCCGCCGAAAGAGACCGTCAATTTATAAACAAATTGCACAAAAAAGGTTGCTTTTTCTCCTTTGTTTCTGTATAATGATTAACCAAGGAGGAGATAGATATGATTTGTTCAAAATGTGGTACACAAAACCCGGACGGGGTAAATTTTTGCGCCGCCTGCGGCGCGCCTTTAGCGAATGCACCGTCGCCGGAGCAGCCGGCTGCGCCCGGCGCCCCGGTTTATAACCAACCCCCTCAGCCGCCGGTGTATAATCAGCCGCCGGTCAATCCGCAGCAACCGCCGGTCTATGGGCAACCGCCGGTTTACGGGCAGCCGCAACCCGCGCCCAAAAAGAAGAAGAAAACCGCTTTGATTGTCGGCGGGGTTATTGCCGGCGTTGTCGTTTTGGCGATTGTACTGCTTGTGGTCGCAGTTTATGTCAGTACCGCCGACGAACGTGCGTTGGTCGGCGAGTGGAAAGCGACTGTCGATATGACCGACTATTTGCAGGAGGAAATGAGCCAACTGCCGGAATTCGGTTCTTACATGGAAGTAACGGATTTCTCTTTTGTGGTGTATTACACATTTTATGATGACTACACTTACAAAGCTTCTGTGGACGAAGATAGCGTCAACACAGCTATGGAAAATGTAAAAGCCGATTTGAAAGATGCGCTTTACGCCTATGCCGAAGATGTCATGCGGCAAAACGGATTGAATATGCCCGCAGAAACCATGTTTGCATTAAGCGGAACGAGCGTTGACGAAATTATTGAGGAAGCCTTCAGCGCCGAATCGATGGAAGATATCGCAGACGAGTTCTTTAACGAGGGGAATTTCGAAGCGGATGACGGCAAGCTTTATTTGTCCGACGGTTATGATTATGCGGTAGACCCGAATTCTTATGAAACCTATGAGCTTTCAGACAATCAGCTTGTTCTGACCAGCGGGGTCGATCCGGAATTTGACGAGGAAGACCTTGCCGCGTATCCGATTACCTTTGAAAAAGTTACTGCTTAAATTTTTAATGCAACAAAAATCCCTTTCCTTTTCGGAAAGGGATTTTTTGTTGTTTAAAATGAACTTATAAGTCTTCTTCATCCGCTTCGCGGCCGAGTTTTTGCAAAAGCGTGTTCAAGCCTTGAAACTTCTTTGCCGGTGCGCGGTAAGTAAACGGCTCTTTTTTGAGCGTGTCGTAAAGCGGGTAAAGCGCGCCTTCCGTTTTTGCATAGGCGTTGGCGGTAACCGCGAACACCAAAATATCCTCGTCAATCGGCAGCGTCAGCGTGTCGGCTTCGGTCGGCATTTCCGCATAGAATAAATAACACTGTTTCGCGATTTCGTCGCCGGCGTCTATATGCATATGGGTAAATTCCTGCGCAAGGCGGCAGGGTTTCACATAGCCTTTTTCGCCCATGCCGTAAAGGTCCCACGCGCCGATTGCCTCGAAGCAATCCGGCACGAACACTTCTTCTGTCTTATCACCGCAGCGAATCGACACGGTTTTGTCGCCGTTTCGGGAAGTGAGCAGCAGCGCGACCGATTTTGTGCCTGCGGGCAAAGGCAGCACTTGTCCGCAGCAGGTTACCGCGTTTTGTTCTTCTTTGGAAAGGGCAAACACCGCGTCGCGGCAGGCGACGGTTTCGGGGAACTGTTCTTTCGGAAGCGTGTAGCCGCCCAAAATCCCGCGCGCACGTTTGTGGTTCGGGGTCGCGGTCACCGCGTTGCAGGCTAACCGCACAGGTGTACTCTTAAGCACCGATGCTTTTTCGGCGGGGGCGACTAACTCCAACGCAAAAGTCTTCGGCGCATAGGGCGTAATATCAAACACCAGTTCGCCGTTCTCTATTTTCGCGTCGCCGAGCACTTCTTCGCTCGCGTTGCATTCGTAAGCGGCGGCAATGCCGTTCCCGATTTTCAAGCGCACGCCGGTGTGCGCTTTTCCCGCGCCCTCGTTGACACGGACAATCCACCGGCTGCCGTCCGATTCCTGTTTCATCGCGCGCAAAAGCACCGCGTCGTCGGAAACCGAGGCAAAGGAATAGGCGCTCGGCAAAATGCCGTCGTTGCCGAGCGGCGCCGAAAACACGCGCATCGGTTGACTGAACTGCACGCCGGCGCGCTGGCTTTCGGTCAAATCCGCGCCCACGTGGGCAAAAATGCCGAATGCATAGCGGTTGCGCCCGAGGTCCATTTGGCTTTGTTGGCTTTCCTTGCGGAAATTGCCGCGCGGTGTGTGAATCCCGGTCAGGCGCAGCGTCTTTTTGTCGGGGTGGTCCCAGCCGTATTTGCAGTCGCTTAAAATTGTCACGCCGTAGTCCGTGCCGCTGATGTCGGCAAAATTCTGCGCCGGGACTTCGTAAAGTTTTTTAGTGTTCAAGCCGCGCCGGATAACGCCGAGCCCTAAATCATAAGACGCTTGCTCATTTTCCACCGTCAGTGTGAACGGCGTTTTCAAAAGGGTTTTAAGGCTTCGCCACTCGATTTCATTTTCGACGCGCACGCTGTCGCTCGCTTCGCCCAAAACAAGGCGCTGCACAAATACGGACTCGCCGGCGGTGCGCCGGGTTTCCAAAACGACCCGTGCCGGTCCTTCTTCGACAATGCGGAAGGTCGGATTTTTGGCGTAATCGTGCGGCGGCGCCATAACTTCTCTGTAATCCAGCTCCCACGCCGGCCACATACGGCTGCCGTTGTATTTGCGAAGCTCCATACGAATCGGCGCGCTGAGCAGTTCTTTGTTTAGTGTTTTTGCAAAAACCGAAACAATATCGCCGTTGTCATCGAGCGTAACGCGGTACTGCTTGTTTTCGAGTGTGCGCGCGGTCACCGAAAGCCCCGTATCCTTTGCATAAGGCTTGTCGGCGGAGGTAATGCAATAGATTGCAATCCCGTTTGCCGGCACTTCGGCGGTGAAAATCACTTCGCCGCCGGAAATCTGCGCCGGAACCGCTTTGCCCGCGGCATTTTTCACGCGGACAAACTGCGTCCCCTCGGGCAAATCCACTTTGCAGGCGACCGCGTCGCGGCGCGTCCACTGCGTCGGGTTGCTGACGGCGATGGCAATGCCCTTTTGAAACGGCACCTGCATTTGCCGCACGACCGCTTCCACCGCGTTTTCATAAATGCCGCCGAACTGATTTAACGACAGCATATAATCGTTCCAGCTGCGTTTGTAGCAGTGCTGTAAAGACGTGCCGGGCAGGTCGTCGTGGAACTGGTGCGCAATGACGCGCTTCCACGCGGTGTCAAGCCGCCCTTTCGGATAAGGTGCGGCGCCGAGCCAGTCCGCAAGCACAGAATAGCGTTCCGCCGCGTCGGCAAGCTGTTCGTTTTGCTTGTTCCAGCGTTTGCCGATGGCGCGCGAAGTGTAGCCGCCGACGCCGTGGTCGGTGGAAACCAATTCGTTGTTCCAAACCGGCAGTTTGGCTTTCTGTTCGTCGGAAAGCGCGTTCAAAATCCGGTGAATTCCGTCGGCGCTTACGATTTCAACGTCTATGTTGGATTTATCATTTTTCCGCTTTTCGCTTACGACCGTGCGCACGGATTTGTCGGTCGGCGAACCGCCGCGGTCGCCGGTGCCGTGCAACAAATAAGTCATCGGCAAATCGTAGTCTTTGATATTCTTTTCGAGCTTCTGCGCCGCCTTTTTGTGGCCGCGCACGGTTTTCAGCGTCGCCGAATAGCTTTGCCCGTCTAACGAGGCAGTCACGCGGCTGCCGTCCACGCCCTGCCAAAAACCTAAATCAAACGGAATCCCGTAAGCCGAGCTCCAGGTGAGCTTTTGCGTGGTGAAACCCAACAGCCCCGCGTGGTGAATAATCGACGGCAGCGCATAGCCGAAGCCGAAGCAGTCCGGCAGGTAAATATCCACGCTTGTTTTGCCGAACGTGTCGCGGAAATAGTGGTTGCCGTATAAAATGTTGCGGAACAGCGCCTCAGGCGACGGCACGTTGACATCGCCGTTTTCAAAAGCGCTCCCGGTCACAAACCAGCGCCCGTCGCGGATATAGTCGCAAAGCGTTTTGAATTTTTCCGGGTAATATTCCTGCATCAGCTCATAGCGGTAACTGCCCTCAAAGCTGAAAACATATTCCGGATATTTCTGAAACAGCCGGAAATTTTTGTCAAGCGTGGCGGGGATATATTCCCGCACGGTCTGTTCAAAATCCCAATTCCAGATTGTGTCAAGATGGGCGGTCGCTACGGTGTAGATGACCGGTTTTTGCTTTTTGTCCATGCAGCGAATCTCCTTTGGATTAGTTTGCTTTCTTATTTTTCTTATGTGCGGCGTAAATTCCCGCCGTAAGTGCCGCGCCGGCAAGCGTTCCGGCAAATTTCGGCAGAAAACGGCTTCTGAATTCCGCGTAGCCGTGCTGTTTCATATAGAGGTTCCAAACTTTTTTCTGTACTAAATCCGAATACAGCAAAATTTCGGAAGAAAAGTTTTTTAAATCGCGTTCATACAGCGTAACGGTGCGCACACCGTGGTGCCAGCCGTAGCTGTAATAGGTGACCGCCGGCACCGCCACGAGGTGAATCCCGTCTTTGACCCCGGCAAAATCGTTGACGTGGTCGTGCCCGAAAAAGGCGCCGACAATATCGCCGCAGGCGCGCCACGAAGCAAACTGCCCGTGGTTTCGGTTCGGCGAACAGGGTCCTTCGCGCAAACCGCCTTCATAAATAAATCGGGGGTTTGGCAAATACCGTTGTTTTTCGTGTCCGCCGCTCCCGCGCACGCCGGCGAGCTGCCACGCGGGCACTTCTTTGAATAAATCGTAAACCTCCGGCACGGCGATGTGCTGGAACAAAAGGGACGGCAGCGGCACGCCGCCGTTTTTCTCGGTCAGTGCCGCCGAGGTTTTTTCATACCACGCAATTTGGTCTTCGTGCACATAGCCGTAACCCCCGCCCTCTTCTTGCGGGGCGTAAGGGTTCGAGTCGAAAAACCAAAGGTTAAAAATATCCTTTTGCCCGCGGCTGTCTTTTAAAAGTAAATTGTAATTGCCCACGCCGGTCATCGGCTCGCCCTCGCACGAGAGGCAGTTCGGGTACGCTTGAAACATCGACAGCAAAAGCCTTTTGGCTTCTTTTTCCGTCATACCGTTTTTCGCGTTGCAAAGCCCCTCGTGATCGTGGTTGCCGAACACAAGCGCAAACGGCACACCGCGATTATAAAGTTCGCTTGCCACGGCGTCCACCGCTTTTTGCGTCCGGCGTACATCGACCCGCGGCCAGTTGCCGCCGGTGTTGTCGCCCAGAAGTATCGCAAGGTCGGGTTTTGTTTTGTCGAGCGCCGCACAAAGCAGGTCTTTCGTCGGGCGGCGCGGGGTGTCGGTATCTTGAATATCTGCTAACAGCAGGATTTTAAATTTTCCGTCGTGAAACTGCATAGTATTCTTTCTTCGCCGCAAGGGCACATTTTTATTCGGCTTCAGCGTTTCCGTGCTCTTTTTGGAACTGTTCGGAAAGCTCTTTGGAAACCGCTTCGCGGTGCTCGCGCATTTCAGCGTGAATCATTTGAAGCTTTTCACCCTCTAAATCATAGAACGCGTAAGGAATCAGCGAGAACAGGTTGAGAACCGCGGGAATCATCGTAATAAGCCCCCACATCCAAAGGCGGGTGTTGGTGCCGGTGTCGGCCAAAATCATTTCTTCGCCGACCTGTTCAAGGCCGATAAGCGGAATAATCGCGGTGCCGAGCGCCGTGCTCAAAGAACCGGTCAGCTTGCTGATAAAGGTTAAAAGCGAGAAGGTCGTACCCTCGTTGCGTTCGCCGGTTTTCCACTCCATATAATCGACCGTGTCGCCGATCATCTTTGTCGGAATAACCATGTTGATGCTGGTAATCGCACTTGTGAAAACGCCCTGGAGCGCCAACAGCGGCACGATGATTTCCGGGCGCGTGTAATAACGGCAGCCGGCAAGGAAAATCAAGGTCGCGACAATCGCTTTAAAAATCGTAACCCTTATAATAATTTGCTTGGAAGTCCAGCGTTTTTCGAGTTTCGGAATGAGTGCGTAGGCGAAAAAGCCCATAATCGTGCCCGGAATCCCCGCGAGCAGGGAGAGGCTCGCAAGGCCCAAAGACAGCTTGTAGAAATACTGGGTGAAGGTGTCGGCAATGCCGCCGACGGTGCTGATGATATTCGCGCACACAATCAAAAGCAGCGGCTTGTTTTTAAACATATAGCGGAAGCAGTCGAGCATTTTCGGCTCTTTGATGCTTTGCACAACGCGCTCGCGGGTGAAAATCCCGGCAAAGGAGAAAAGCACCATGCCCACGGTGCCGCCCAAAACGCCGAGGAACAAAAACATTTGCGCAAGCGTTACGGGGACGATTCCGGAAGTGCAAAGGTCAATGCCCAACGTCACGACAATGCTCGGAATACCGCCGATGATGCTCGAAATGAACCGTGCCGAGGTAATGACGCGGGAGCGGTCCTGGGGGTTCGGCGAAATGGCGGCGGAAAGCCCCCAAAACGGAATATCACCGATTGTGTAGAACAATTCCCACAGGAAATAGGTGATGCACATATAAATGATTTTTGCCGTGGTGGACTGCACGCCGGACAAAAATTCCGCACCGCCGAAGAAAACGACGGTCATAATGCCTAACGGAATCGGGACAAACAAAAGATAAGGGCGCAGTTTGCCGTAGCGCGTGCGCGTGCGGTCGACAAGGCCGCCCATCAGCGGGTCGTTAAACGCGTCCCAGAGCCCTAACGCGAAAATCATCGTGGAAACGGCTTGTGCGGGCACGCCGAACACCGTGACCAGATAAAAGGTCAGCTGCATGCGCACCAAATTGTAGCCGATGACCTGCCCGCCGTTGGCGACGCCGTATAAAAAGGTCTCTTTGACCCCGACATAGCGCCGTTCGCGGACGGCTGTTTCGTTTTGCATCTTAATCCTCTCCCTTTTTATCCGATTCTCCGGGGAAACCCGGTTGTTTCCTATTTCGTGTAAACCGCGGCACACGCCGCAAGCAGCTGCCCCGGCTTTTCGTTGATTTTTCCCCACAGTTCCGCGCGGTAATAACGCCCCTGTAACAGGTCGGCCGTCGCGGACAGTTCGCCGCGCCACGGCATTTCCAAAACGACTTCCCCGCCGTTTGTCAAAAGCCGCACGGTTTCGGGGTCCATTTTGTCGCCGGTTTTAAGCGCTTCCAGCCTTTTTTTATCCGTGTAGAATGTTAAATCGGTTGCGCCGTTTTCAATCATGTCGCCGACACTCTCGCCGTTTGCGGTTTCAAAATAGAACAACGGCCCTGCCGAAACACAGGTGCGCCCTGAGAGAAGCGCCTGTTTCATTTTTTCGGGCGTGAGCGTTTCGCCGTCACAAAGCAGATAGGTGCACGCCGACAATAGCTTGTTGTTCGCCGTGCGGTGCCAGTCGCGCCCGAACGTCGGCGCAATGTGATAGCCTTTATCCAAAAGCGACTGCCAAAGCGCGATTGCGCGGCGGTTGGCGCTGTTTAAAAATGGACAGCCTTCTGAAAAAATTTCTATGTAATTCACAAGCGACCAGTCTTGAACGTGATAGTCCCAATGCCCGCCGGTGCAAATCGGCGTGCCGAGCTGAAAGGGATGCGCCACGCCGCAAAGCCCGCCGTTTTCGTGGACCTGCTGCATTTTTTGGTCAATCGTGTCAGGCAAAGCGTCGCGCCAATCGACATATTGTTTACAGTCAAGCACCAACATGTGCCCGAAATACGTCGTCCACTCCATACCTGGCAGAACGACCGGCGACGAAAACGCTTTTGTCTCTATAACGCCGCTGTCGGTATTGTGGTCGGTTAAGTTAATGCCGTCCAAAAGCCGCTCACGCGCGGTGCGCATCAGTTCTTCGACTGAAAAATCCCCGTCGCTGTGGAGGGTGTGGCAGTGCAGTTCACAAGCAAACCAGTTGCGCATCATTCTCCCCCCTCTTCATAATCCACCGCGAGTTTGCAAGTGCAAGAGCCGGTTACGAGCGCGTGCACATGCAGCATTACACGCCAATCTCCGGCGGGGCATTTGCGCGAAAGGAAGCCCGGTGAACTTTGCGATTCAGACAAAATGTGCGTCTGCTGCGGATTTTGCCGATGCGCACAGCCGCGGTAGCCCTCGGGGTCGTCAACCGACACGGTGATTAAATTCAAAAGGGGCGTGTAGGCGGAAGCGTCCGGGTAATTTACCCGTTCTTCTTGCGGAACATCACGCGCAAGGCAGGCTTCGGCTTTCTGTTCGGCCGCTTCGCCCTCTAATTTTTTCGGCGCATAAGAAAAATGCACAACCACCTGTTTTGCCGCGGTCGGCAGGGAAAACGGCACGGCAATATTGGTTTTTTCCTGTTTCTCTGTCACAAGGATTTCTTTTTCAAAAACCGTTTTCATACTTTCTCCCCTGCGTATTGTTCCATAAATTCGGTAATGGTTTTTTGATAAAGCGCCGGCGCGGTGTAATAGCTTCGCGCGTGCACGGCGCCGGGCACGACAAGACGTTCTTTCTTTGTCGGGCAGGCGTCGTAAAGCGTCCCTTGCATAAACGTCGGCACGTAATCGTCTTTTTCGCCGTGGATAAAGAGCACCGGCTTTTTCGCGCAGCGCACGGCGTCCAGCGGCGACGCGTCGCGGAACCGGTAGCCGCAGAAAATGCGGCAATACAAATCGCAGATATGCAAAACCGGAAAATCCGGCAAATGGAATGAAGTGTGTATTTGATAAGAAAATTCGTCCCAAGCGGAAGTGTAAGGACAGTCGGCAATAATCCCGTGAATCGCGGGGTCGTCGGCGTGATTGCTCATCATCAGCACCGTCGCGCCGCCCATGGAAACGCCCAACAGGAAAATCGCGCAGTCCGGGAAACGCGCCTTGCTGTAATTGACCCAAAGGAACGTGTCTTTGGATTCGTGCGTGCCGTAGCCCATATATTTCCCGTCGCTTTCGCCGCAGCCGCGGTGGTCGGGCATCACGAGCGTATAGCCGTTTTCATAGTAAAACGGCGCGCTTTGACAAAATTCGCCGAGGCCGCTGCTTCGCGCGCCGTGGCAGGCGAGCACCAATTTTCCGTTCGGCTTTTTCGGCACCAAAACGTGCCCGCAAAGTTTCGCGCCGTCCGGCGCATGCAGCCACACGGTTTCTATCGGGAGCGCGTCGAGCGCCTTGCGGGCTTTCTCCATGTCGCGCGCGTAATTGTCCGGCGCGCCCGCGCCCGCTATAAATTTTGCAAACCACTTCGGTGTGGGAAAGGGATTTTGCCAGACAAGCTGTTTAAAAATCACGCCGCAAACGGCAAACAAAAGAACAAGCAGCGCGGCGAGAACGCCGAGCACGATAAAAACCGCGGTCACAAAAACGCCTCCCCTTTAACGAAGATAGTCGTTTAAATCATATTTCGCCGAAAAGCACCCGTGCGCCTCGGTGGAAAGTGCGCCCGCGATATTGGCAAGGCGGATGCATTCGCCGACCGGGAGCTTATGATACATTCCGAACACAAGGCCCGCAAGGAAATTGTCGCCCGCGCCGGTTTTGTCGATTGGTGTCGCTTCACCGGCGGGGAAATATTGAATTTCGCCGTCAATGATTGTACAGCAGCCTTTTTTGCCGATTTTGACAATCGGCTGTTTCGTGTATTCGCAAAGCACGCGCAGCGCGTCTTCGGGCGTGTCGGTGTTTGTTAAAAACATTGCCTCTTTGTCGTTCGGGGTGAACATATCGGCATAGCGCAGCACCGCTTTGTGGTCGTCGAGCGTCTGTCCCTCTTCCCAGTGGACGTCATAGACGGTTTTGGTGCCGTCCGCCTGTAATTTTTTAAGAATTTCAGGCCGCTGCGGCGCGAAGCAGACGTCTGCCCCTTTGAGGAAATCATAAATTTCGTCGTCAGAAAGGCTGTCCTCACCGATTCCGGAATCATAGGTCAAAATCCCGCGGTCGTCGGGGTAAGAATAAATCGTGCTGAAAATCACCGGGCTTTTGTCGCCTTTATAAAAGTTATGTACGTTGGTCGCGCCGTATTTGTCGAGAAGCATGCGCGCCGTGGCAGAGAGCATATCTTCGCCGAAAAATGTGCCGAAACGCGTGGGCACGCCCATTTTGCTTAACCGAATCGGCGTGACACAGGTGCCGCCGCCGAGCGTCATTTCAAAGTGCTTTGCGTAAAGCTCCTCCCCTTTTTCGGGAAAGCGCGGGAAATCCGCATAAATGCAATCTATGGTCAGTTGTGAAATTACGGCAACTCCGTTCATTTTTCCCACGCTCCGATATAATCTTGATATTGCTTGGCGTAAGCGTCCACGAGCGCTTCGGCAAGCGGATAAGAGCAAACCAGCGGGTGCAAAGTCAGCGCCTGTACCGCCTTTTGCCGGTTGTGGGTCATAATCGCTTCGACCGTCAGGTTTTCATATTGTTTTACCGTGCAGATTAAGTTTTTCTGCATTTCGGGTACATAATTTACCTTGTGGGGGTGCACGCCGTCGCGGTCCACCGTGCAGGAAAGCTCGCAAACGTCCTCCGCACGCAAAAAGTCAAGCGCACCGTTGTTCGGCACGGAAAGCACCATTTGCACGGGGCAGCCTGTGTGCTGCGCCTGAATAAACTCGAGCGCCACCGCCGCATAGCCGCCGTTGTCCGGCTGATGAATATATTCCTCCACCGTGGGGACGGGGAATTTTTCCGCGCGCTGTTTTCCCGATTCAATCGAAAAATAGCTGTCCTCGCGCATGGCGTAGTGGAGCATAAAGCAGTGGAACGCCGCCTCAAAATCGTTGTCGATGTCGATTGTCTGCAATTCTTTTAACATGTGCGCGTTGATGTCGCGAATGGTCTCGCCGCGGGTTTTGTCGCTTTTTAGAACCGAAGAAACCGCGCGGTCACGGAAATAATAGAAATAGAGATATTCATTCGGCAGGAAAGTTTCGCACATTTCGATAAGTTCGGGGTTAAACAGCCGCATTTCGGTATCTTTGTAAAGCCGCGGGTGGGAAAGGATTTTGTCGGTTGCGTCCTCGCCGTCCGCCTGAAAGCCCGAAAACCACGAAAGGTGGTTAAGCCCGAAACATTCCGCCGTAAAGGTTTCACAGCCGAGCATGGTTTTCAGCTGGCGGAAAAAGCCGCTCGGCGCGTCGCACACGCCGTAAACGCGCTCATAGCCCATTGTCCGAAGCGCTTGCGTAACAAGCCCGCTCGGGTTTGTGAAATTGAACATTTCCACATTCGGCTTGGAAACACGCTTTGCAAGCTCGCAGTAATCGCGCAGCACGTGAACGGAGCGCAGCGCCATGGCAAACCCGCCCGCGCCGGTCGTCTCCTGTCCCAATACGCCGAGGTTTAACGCCGTGCGTTCGTCGAACACGCGGCCGTCGTCGTCGCCCGCGCGAATGGTCGTGATAATATAATCCGCGTCGCGCAAAGCCTCTTCGGCGTCGGTCGTAAGCGAAAAACGAAGCGTCGGCGCAATGCGCGCGGCAATGCCTTTTGCAATTTTTCCGTAAAGAGACAGCTTTTGGGCGTTAATATCCATAAACACCGTTTCCGTAATGCCGGTCGCTTCGGCGCCGAGCGCCAGCGACTTTGCCAAAAACGGGGAACGCACACCGCCCCCGCCGAGCACTGCCAGTTTCAAATCAAACCATCTTCCTTTCAGGATACACCGTCAAATTGGATTGCATAATTTTGTCGCAGAGCGCCTGGGTCGGAAAATCCAAAAGAATCCAGCCCTGCGGCGCGTCGGTTTTCAGCGGATACGAAGAAAACCATTCGTTAATTTGTGCCGCATTTTCTGCGGGCACGCCCTTACCGCCGCAGGTGCTTAAATAATGCAGGCAAATGCGGCTTTCGGTGGGCTTGCAAATGTCCAAAAACGGCTTTGCACAGTCGTTCCATTTTTTGTCGGGCGATAAACGGTAGCGGTCCTGCACAAGTGCTGTGCACCCCGGCGCCATCACAACAGGCAACGGGACCGTCTCGGTGCGGGATTTTTGGCTTTCCCAAACGGAAAAATCCAGCCCGCAAGGCAGCGGCAAATCCGGCGACTGGATATAGCGGCGGAAAAGCACCAGCTTCCCGCGGCACTCTTGAAGCGTCGGCACGCGGTTTTCAAGATACCACAAATCCGCGTTGGGCTTGATAAAATCCTTATAAAACCGTTCGGCAAATTCGATTTCGCGGCTTCCGCGGTCGAGTTTCACACTTAAAACCAGCGTTTCACGCGGGTTTTCTTTTAAAAAGGACGTGCAAAACGAAAACACCTCGTCAAAATACAGGTGCTTTTTGGTGTTCTCTCCACGGTAACAGTCGGCGAACGCGTGCACCAAGCGAAGACCTTTGCGGTCTTCATACAATCGGATATCCAAAAACCGAACGCCCATTTGAAGCTGTTCGGGGATTGTTTTGCTTTGACAGCGGGCAAACTTGGAAAGCGAAACAAACGCGGTTGCGCTGTCGTGCGTGCCGGCCAAATTAAGCTTTGAAAGCGGAATTTCCCCCGGCAGCACAGATAAAATCAGCTTTTCCTGCATGCTTTGTCACCTCGGAAAATATCATACCTTATCCCGGTGAAAAAAGCAATATTTTACAGTTGGATTTCACGAAAAAGCGTTTAATATATTGCTTTTGCACAAACGCGTTGTTATAATGATTTTCAAGGAGAAAGGAAGGTTGATTATGAAAAAGTCCGGTGTTTTATCCGTTTTGCTTATCTTGGCGATGCTCGCAATTTGCTTTGTGCCCGCGGCAGGCGCACCGAAAGCAGCAGACGCTGCCGCTTCGGTCGCCGCTGACTGGCATTTCAGCGAAGACGGCGTGCTTTCCGGCTCACTTGAAAACGGCGACCTTGTTTTAAAAGACCAAAGCGGAAACGGCAACAATTTGGTGCTTTCGGGTTCGAACGCCGAAAAATATCTGCAATTTTCAAGCGACACGATGTATGACGGCACGTCGGGGAGTTTGACACTCAACAACGAAAAGCAGAAAATTTTAGGCCGCGGTGCGGAATTCATCACCGCCGACGACGCGCCGATTAACAAAGAGACGTTCCGCAACGGCTACACGATTGAGCTTATTTATAAACTCCCGGACGATTTCGCCGGCGAGGACGCTTGGATGGGGCTGCTCGCACGAAAAGGCAAGTGCGAAACGATGACCGAAACGCGCAAATGCACGATGAGCCTTGCGGTTTCGAACTGCAAAGAACTGCAATTCTTAACCGCCAACGCCGACGACAGCCACGAAATGGATTCCGCGTGGTCGGTTTCGATGGACAAAGGCGGGGTGTGGTATCACATTGCGATTGTCTCAGACGGGCACACGATTTCGACCTTCGTCAATGGCTGTGAAGCGTTCCGCGACTATGAAAGCGACGAAATGCAGGGCATGTTTGCTTCGCCCGACGCCGGACAGTTTGTCGTCGGCGGCTATGATAACGGCATTTCCGACCACCATGCGCGCGGCGCGCTCCAACAGGTGCGTATCAGCGCGGCGCCTTTGGATAAATCCCAGTGGCTCATTCCCGACCCGGAAAATTATATCGACGAATACGGCGAGAATCTGCCGTTTACCAACCTTTCCAAAACAAGCTATAACGTCATATTCCTGCCGGATATTCAAAACGCCACCGAATTCCGCCCGCAGGTGCTTTACACCGCGGCGCAGTGGCTTTCCGACAACCGTGACACCGTGCGCCCCGCCGCAATCGTCAGCCTCGGCGACACGGTCAACACCTATTCCGACCCGGAACAGTGGGACAACGCGCTGACATTTTATAACAAGCTTGAAACGGTCGGCTGTCCGCTGTTGCAGCAGCCGGGCAACCACGATTACGGCGACAATTATTATTTAGACGCGTTCGGGCCGCAAAGCGCGTTCGGCGCGCGGCAGACGCAAAACGGCGTTGTTTATTCGCCGTCGGGCTTTTCTTCTTACATGTTCTTTGACGCCGGGAGTTATCATTACATGGTGCTTTCGATTTCCATGGCGCACGTTGACGACGAAGAAGAGCGCGCGTGGATGGACGAAGCGCTCACAACCTATGCCGACTGCCCGACGATTGTTACCAGCCACAGTTTCCAGGATTGCGACGCGGCGAAGCCCGACGAAGTCGTGTTAAACGACCACGGCAAAAGCATTTGGGAAATTGTCCGCCGCCACAACCAGGTGTTTATGATGATTTCCGGCCACAACCACGGCGCCGGGGAAGAAGTGCTCAAAAACGACAGCGGCAACGAAGTGTTCAGCATTTTGGCGGACTACCAGTTTTCCTACAACGGCGGCAACGCGTTTTTCAAATTCGGCGAATTTGACGAAGCCGCGAACTGCATTCGCCTTTCCACGTTTTCGCCTTACGCCGCAACGCTTTCCGACAGCGAGCGCACGTTCTTTGACGTTAACTACATGACCGGCGCGGGCAATTACACCGTTTATCAGCTTGATTTCGAGACCCGTTTCGCGGGGCTAAAAGCCTCCGCCGACCGCGAAGATTATCAAGCCGCGCTTAAAGCCGCCGGTGCATCTTCGCAAAATGCGTTGTTTGAAAATGTGAAAACCGTAAGTGCCGCCGACGCGCACACCGTAGACACCTCTTCGGGGAATGTAGTCTGGATTGTCGTTTTGTGCGTTGCCGCGGTAGTTGTCATTCTTTTGGTCGTTTGCCTTGCGGTCAAACGCAAAAAGAAAAAAACGGCGCAAAAAGCCGAAAATAACCAATAACATAGAAAAAGGAAGACCGATATGACCGAAAAAGAACGTATGTTAAACGGGGACCTGTATTTGGACACAGACCCGGAGCTTTTGCTGCTTTTAGGTAAATCCAAACGCTTTTGCGCACGCTACAACCGCACGCGGGCGCTCGCATTTAAAAAGCGGGAAATGATGCTTCGCCGCTTTTTGAAAAGCGTCGGCAAAAATGTGTGCATCAACCCGCCGTTTTACTGCGACTACGGCTGTCACATTTCGGTCGGCGACAACTTTTTCGCCAATTTTGACTGCATTCTTCTGGACGTAAACACCATCACAATCGGCAACAACGTGCTGTTCGGGCCGCGCGTCTGCCTGTTTACGGCGGGGCACCCGCTGGACGCGGGCGTGCGCCGGGAGTTACTGGAATTCGGCAAGCCGATTGTCATCGGCGACGACGTGTGGCTCGGCGGCAACGTCACGGTAAACCCGGGCGTCACGATTGGGAGCAACGTGGTCATCGGCTCCGGCTCAGTGGTCACGAAAGACATTCCCTCGGGCGTTGTTGCGGCGGGGAACCCCTGCCGCGTGCTGCGGGAACTCACAGACAAAGACCGCGCCGAATGGGAAGCGCAGAAACAGGCGTATTGGGACAGCAAAAAATAAGACCAAACCAAAAAAGAAAACCGGCAGAGTTTTTTCTCTGCCGGTCTTTTTCTGTCTTTATTTTTTTATTTCTTTTTCGTCGTGCTGTTTTTCGCTGCCGGTTTTTTCGCGGTGGGCTTTTCAGCTTTTGCGGCGGGGGCTTTTGCCGGCGCGGGCTTTGCCTTTTTCACCGGCGTTTCCTTGTGGAGCGAGTCCGACTTCGGACGCTCCGGCGGGAACACGGACTTCGTGTGCCAAATGTCACGCGCATATTCGTTGATGGCGCGGTCTGCGGCAAAGCGGCCGGCGCCGGAAATGTTCATCAACGATTTGCGGTTCCAGTCGGTGCGGTCGGCGTAAGTGCGAACCGCTTCCTGCTGGGCGCGGCGATAATCGGCGAAATCCGCAAGCACCATATAGGGGTCGTTGTTCAAAAGCGTGCCGCCGATTTCCGGGAACTGCTTGCCGGCGATGCCGACGCGGTTGATGAAATCAATCGTGTTGTGCAGCTCGGCGTTGTTGTTGTAATAATTCTGCGGGTTATAGCCGCGGCGTTTGAGCTGTTCGACTTCGGGGGTCTTCATACCGAAAATGAGGATGTTGTCTTCGCCCACCGCGTCGAAAATCTCGATGTTCGCGCCGTCCATGGTGCCCAAGGTAATTGCACCGTTGAGCATCAGTTTCATGTTGCCCGTGCCGCTCGCTTCGGTGCCGGCGAGCGAAATCTGTTCGGAAATATCCGCCGCGGGCATCAGGTTTTCCGCCATGGTGACGTTATAATCTTCACAATAGACCACTTTCAGGCGGCCGCGCACGTCGGGGTCGTTGTTAATCAAGTCGCCCAAAGCGCAGATAAAGCTGATAATCTTTTTCGCCATGAAATAGCCCGGCGCCGCTTTCGCACCGAAAATATAGGTGTGCGGCGTGACTTCGGCGTTGGGATTCGCCTTAATCGCGAGGTATTCGGTCAAAATGTTCAAAGCGTTTAAGTGCTGACGCTTGTATTCGTGGAGACGTTTGACCTGCACGTCGAAAATCGAATCCGGGTCCAAAACAATGCCGGTGTTCTTTTTCACATGCTCAGCAAACGCTTCTTTGTTGTGGCGTTTGATGCGCTCGAGCGCTTCCAAAACACTCGGGTCGTCTTTGTATTCGCGCAGCTTCAAAAGCTCGTCGGCGTGATAGACAAAGCCGCCGCCGATGAGTTCTTCGAGGAGCTTCGTAAGCTCGGGGTTCGACTGGCACAGCCAGCGGCGGTGCGCAATCCCGTTGGTGACGTTTTTAAACTTGTTGGGCGTGAGCATATAAAAATCGTGGAACACGGATTCCTTGAGGATTTCGCTGTGCAGCGCGGAAACGCCGTTGACGGAGTGCGCGGACGCGACGCAAAGATTCGCCATGCGTACAACGCCGTTGGACATAATCGCCATACGCTCGACCTGGTCGGCGTTTTGGGTCGCCTGCCAGACGAAATTGCGGAAGCGGTTGTCGATTTCTTTGGTAATCTGCCAAATACGGGGCATTAAGCGTTTGTAAAGGTCCTCGGGCCAACATTCGAGTGCTTCTTTCATCACGGTGTGGTTGGTGTAAGCAATCGCGTTCGTGACAATCTTCCACGCGTCGTCCCAGCCGTAGCCGCATTCGTCAAGCAAAATCCGCATAAGCTCGGGCACGGCAAGCGTCGGGTGCGTGTCGTTGATATGCACGGCGGCTTTTTCGGCGAAATTGTCCATCGTGCCGTACACGCGCAGGTGACGGTGAACAATGTCCTGCACGGAAGCGGAAACTAAGAAATACTGCTGGCGCAGACGCAAAGATTTGCCTTCCGGGTGGTTGTCGGCGGGGTAAAGGACTTTCGAGATAACCTCCGCCATGGCGTTTTGCTCCATCGCGCGCATATAGTCGCCCTGGTTAAACAGCGACATATCGAGCGCCGGGGCTTTCGCCGACCACAGGCGCAGAACGGAAATGCCCTTGCCGTCTTTGCCCGCGACATACATATCATAAGGCACCGCCTGAACGGGCTTGTAGTTGACAAGTTCGACGTGGTGGAACTGATTGTCCCAGGAGTCGTGGACTTCGCCTTCAAAGCGGACTTCCAGCGCGCTTTCTTCGTGCGGCACAAGCCACACGTCGCCGCCGGGCAGCCAGAAATCGGGCAGCTCCGTTTGCCAGCCGTCGACCAGTTTCTGTTTGAAAATACCCGCTTCGTAAAGAATCGAATAGCCGCGCGCGGGGTAGCCTTGCGTTGCAAGGCCGTCAAGGTAGCAGGCGGCAAGTCGACCGAGCCCCCCGTTGCCGAGACCCGCGTCGGGTTCGCACGCATAAAGGCTTTCGAGCTTCACGCCGTAATCCGAGAGCACGCTTTCAAAAACGTCGGTCAAATTGAGATTGTAAAGGTTGTTTTTTAAGGAGCGGCCCATTAAGAATTCCATACAGAGATAATAAATCTTTTTGGTGCCGGCCTTATCCGCTTCTTCGGAAAATTCCGCGCGGCCCTGGCTCATCATATCGCGCAAAATCAGCGCAATGGCCTTATAATACTGTTCGTCGGTCGCTTCTTCCGGCGACACGCCCATGAAGTGCGACAGCTTTGCCGACAACAGCTCCTTTGCTTTCTTCTTAGATAACGCGTAATTCATATATTCCTCCAAAAAAACTTTGAAAAATAGCCTTTTAAAAAGTATCTTTTGTATATATTATACTAATTTCCCTATAATTTCAACCATAGGGGGATAAGAAATTCGCTTTTTGCCGGATTTCAGCGATATATACAAAATCAGAGCTTCAGTTTTGAAAGGGCGTTTTGCGCCGCTTCGTAGCCCTCGCGGTAAAGCCGTTCAAGTTTTTTCTCGTTTTTTGTAAATGCGGTGACATAGTAACCGCCCGCGGGCGCCAAAATGACCGCCCTACCCTCGGAAGCCAGCGCACGGGCTTTTTCAACGCCGCGGTTATAGACGTCTGCGCGCATTTTCAGTTCTTTGACAATATTAGGATACGCCCGCAGCGCCCTTGTATACGCTGCGCGGAAATGCTCGGGTTTTTTGACAAAATCCAAAGGCTTTGTCAAAACCACCAACAGCCGGTCGCAGCCGTCCGCGAGCGCCTTTTCCACCGGCACGGGGTCGGCCACGCCGCCGTCAAAATACAGGCTGTCGCCGACTTTGTAAGGCTTGCAAACGCCCGGAATCGCGCACGAACCTTTCAGCGGCGAAAGGTCGTCGGTGTGAAAATCCGCGTTGGTGAAATACTGCGGTTTGCCGTCGTCGGCGCGTGTCGCCACCGTTATGAGCGTCTGCCCGGCTCTAAAAAACGCATCGTAATCGACCGGGTCTTCGCCGCCTGTCACGGAAAGCGTGCCGTACACATAATCCAAATCAAAATAGGAGCGTTTTTTGAGGAAATTTTGAAGGCTCATATATTCCGGTCGCATGGCATAGCGCGTGTAAAAGCGGTAATTGCGCCCGCGCTGTTTCGCGATATAGGAAATCAGATTGGCGCTCCCCGCGGAAACGCCGATGCAATACGGCAAATAGACTTTTTCATCCAACAGGCAGTCGGTTACGCCTGCGCCGAAAATGCCGCGCATGCCGCCGCCGACATCTAAAATTCCCGTCATAAAATCGCTCCTTTTTTCGTTTCCATATTATTAAGGCACAAAACGAGAGAAAATGCAAGGGGAAGCGCGTCGGCAAAATGTATAATGAAAACGCCCCTGTTACGTAGGCGTTTGCAAAAGATTGTCTATTGACAGCCGGAAAAGTTTAGTATATAATAACAAGGCTGATTCGGCATACACGGATTTTGGCGCAGACCTGATTCTCATCGGGTGTTCACCTAACCTTCTTCTGTGTTGCGCGACAGGCAAAATTTAAAATGAGGTGAAAAAAATGACAAAAGAAGAAAAGCA
>HHCFC01400__coassemble_1949_pt1 | contig 14020 bp, 14 predicted proteins | sample HHCFC01400__metabat2_high_PE_022 | metagenome-assembled genome bin HHCFC01400
GTACGGAATTCGCCGCCGATGCGCGGCGCCAAAACCAGCAAAATGACAACCGCCAAATACACGACGACAGCACCTTTGAGCGCGCCGAACAGACCGCCGAGAATTTTATTGACCGTGGACAGCACGGGGACTTTAAAGCCTTTGGAAATCAACTTCGCAAGCCAGCTTAAAACGGCGGAAAATACCAAACTCAAAAGCAGGAAGAAAACCGAAGTCAAAATCGTTTCGCAAACCGGCGCCGCGATTTGTTCGTTTAACTGTTTTGCGGCATCTTCGCCGGAATAATTGCCGGAAACCACCTGTTGCAAGAAGCTGTCGCCCTCGCCCGATTTTTCAAGGTAGGTTTTTGCAAAGTCCGGTAAAGCTTCCAAAACAGCCTGCGCTTGATTGGAATACGTTATTCCGGAACCGTCGCCGGGCAGTTGCTCATAAATGCGCTCTTCCACACGCGCAGACAAGAACATATCATAACAAGTTCTTGCAAACGGCGCGGCAAGCTGAAACGCCAGCACAATCGCCGCTAAAAACGCCACAATTTCCAAAACTGTGCGGATAATGCCTTTTTTTGCCGAAGCAATCACACACGCCAAAAAAATTGCTGCTAAAATCACATCAATCGCTATGTTCACCGTTTGCACCTCCAAGTTTAAAATAAAGCATTATTATTCTTATTGGTATTGTAACACAACCGAAAACGGGATACAACTAATTATTGCGTTTGGCTTGCACTTTCCGTCTGTGTTTCGGACGGCACGGTTTCTTCTTCCGTTTCTGTGGTTTTATAGCACTGAATTGTGCTCATTGTCCAGACGTAAGTATATTTGCCGTCGGTGAAAGGACGAATGCTGTCGGCGTCCACCGAATGTTTACCGACAAGCTCCCCTTTTGTATTATAACTATATAAATCGTTATCTGTCAAAACGGAAATATAGCGTTCATCGCAGCTGACACCTTTGACACTTTCGGAAAGCTCTGTTTCAAACAGTTTTTCGCCTTTTTTGTTGTAAACACGGATAATTTTCGCGGTGGAACTTCCGTATTTCGAAAGCACCGCGACCGTTTGATTGCCGTCGGAAGAATAGACGTTGGACAACGTGTTTAAAGAAAGGTCTTCTTCAAGCGTTTTGGTGTCATCTTCCACCAATTCAAACACGTTGGTGCCGGTAATCAACAGCCGGTCGCCGGAAAGGAACTCCACGCCGGATACCGCCGTATTATAGTCAAAGCTCGCTATGGGTTCGGCATAGTCAAAATCAAAGATGTGCACTTTGGAATACAACTCGCCGTCTTTTGCGCCGACTGCCGAGACTGCAGCGCGTTTGCCGTTGTCGGAAAGGGCAACGGCAATGATATTTTCATTGGCACAATTCCAGACAAAAATTTCTTTCTGATTGCGGTTGAGCACCGTTAACTGTGTCTGTGCACTTTCCCCGCGGGAGACAAACGCGACAGTACCGTCTTTGCCGATTGTCCCGGTCAAAAGCTTTTGCGGGAACGACCCCGAATAGAGTACTTTGGTTTTTGACTGAATTTGATAGGCATTTTCGCCGATATCCAAAAACAGGGCGCGGCCGTTTACGCTTCGGACAACCGGGTCGGAAAGGCTGTGCTGTTCGTTGGAAATTTTGCGCGCAGTCGAGTCAAGCACAAATGTGGAATTCTCTGACACGACCAGCAAATCGGAGCCAATCGGCAAAACGGTATCGACCTTGGTTGTTTCAAAATAATAAGGATAACCGTCGCCGCTTTTGGCGCTTGAAAGCAATGTGCTGAAATAATCGCTGACGCTTGAAAACGTAATGTTGCCGAAACGCTGAGCGGCAATCACCAAAAGAACCAGCACGACCGCTATAATACAAATCGTGCGAAGCACCGCAAGCAATCGCGCCTGGCTTTTTTTTGCCGGCGATTTTTTGGTTTTTCTGCGTTTCCCTTTAGCCATATCCTCACCCGTTTTTGTTCTCTTAATAGCGCACCTCGTGCAAATAAAGCCCGTGCGCGGGCGCTGTCACCCCGGCGTTTTGCCGGTCTTTCTCTTCCAAAATCCACGGTATGCTGCCCGTCGGAATATTGCCCGCCTGAATGCCTAACAACGTGCCGACCATAATGCGGACCATATTATATAAAAAGCCGTTGCCGCCTATATAAATTTCGACCAGGTCACCGTTTTTTTGAATTTCGGCGCGGGTAATTTCCCGCACCCGGTCTTCGACGGAACTGCCCGAAGCGCAAAACGCCGAAAAATCGTGCGTCCCCAAAAACGCCTTAATTTGCTCGTTTAACATCGGCACGTCGAGCGGCCACGGGTAATGGTAAGCGCGGTTTTCATAAAACGGATTGCGCGTTTGTGCGTTCCAAATTAAATATTTATAGACTTTTCCCTTGCAGTCGTAGCGCGCATGAAATTCGTAAGGCACTTCCTTTACAGACAGCACCGCAATATCCCGGGGCAAAACCGCATTGAGCGCCGTTTGCAGCTTTTCGGGCGGCATTTCTTTTGCGGTACGCATATTGCAGCAGAACATTTCCGCATGCACGCCGGCATCCGTCCGGCTGCAGCCAATGATATTTTCCCGCGCGCCGAGAATCCGCTCGACGGCGTCTTGCAACGTGCTTTGCACCGTCACGGCGTTTTCCTGCACCTGCCAGCCGTGATAGCCGGAGCCGTCAAAACACAAGGTTAGTAAAAGGTTTTTCATTTCAGATAACCGCCGTTAAATAATAGTTGGAAACTGCAATCGCCACGATACATAAGGCCGTAATCAAAAACGCCATATAATCGCGCAGGCGCAGTTTCATCACTTTCAGCCGCGTCCTTCCCTCGCCGCCGCGATAGCAACGGCACTCCATGGCAAACGCCAAATCATAAGCGCGGGTAAACGAATTAACAAACAGCGGAATAAACACCGGCACAAGCGCTTTGCCGCGCTGTAAAATACTGCCGGTATCGAGCTGCGCCCCGCGCGCTTTCTGCGCCGACATAATTTTGTCGACCTCATCAATCAGCGTCGGAATAAACCGCAAAGCAATTGTCATCATCATCGCGATAGAGTGGACGTTGATATGCACCGCTTTCAGCGGCGAAAACAATCGCTCAATCGCATCGGTCAGAAGTGTCGGCGACGTGGTGTAGGTCAGCATAGAGCTTGCCGCCACCAGCGCCGCGATGCGAACCGCGGTAAAAATCGCCATAAAGATGCCGCCGGTGGTCAGCTGGAAACGCCCGGCTTCCCAAAGCACGCGGCCGTCGTCATTATAAAGAATTTGCAAAAGCGAGGTAATGAGCACGATCAAAAGAATCGGCTTTAAGCTTTTGGCAAGCATTTTTAGAGAAATACGCGAAAGCAGAACCACTGCCAGCAAATAAAGGAGCATTACGCCGAGCGCGGCAAAATTCCGGCAAAGGAAAATTAAAATAATATAAACAAACGTAAGCACCAGTTTTCCGCGCGGGTCAAGCTTATGAATCACGGAATTGCCGGGGAAATATTGACCGATGGTAATATCTTTAATCATACGCCGTTCCCCCTTTGCAAAGCCACACGCGCAAGCTCTTCGGCGCACGCTTCGACGGTGTAAATGTCGGTGCGCACGGGAAGGCCGCGTTTATGAAGTTCCATAAGAATGCCGGTGACCTGCGGAACGTCAAGCCCCACGCGTTCGAGCATTTCCACACGGCAAAACACCTCATGCACGGAGCCGCAAAACTCCACTTTGCCGCCGTTCATCACAATCACACGGTCGGCAAACTGCGCGACATCGTCCATGCTGTGGGAGACAATCACAACCGTGTTGCCGGTGGTTTTGCGGTAATCCAACAGCATTTGCAAAATCGTATCGCGCCCGCGCGGGTCAAGCCCCGCGGTCGGCTCGTCCAAAATCAAAATTTCGGGTTCCATAGCCATAACGCCCGCAATCGCGACGCGCCGTTTTTCACCGCCGGACAAGTCAAACGGCGATTTTTCCATATGTTCGGGCCGTAAGCCGACAAATGCGGCAGCACGGTTAACACGCTGTTCAATTTCAGGCGCCGAAAGCCCCATGTTGTGCGGACCGAACGCAATATCTTTGCGCACCGTGCTTTCAAAAAGCTGATATTCCGGGTATTGGAAGCAAAGCCCCACGCGAAACCGCGCGGCGCGTTTTGCCGCTTTGGAAGAAGAAATATCTTCGCCGTTTAAAAGCACTTTGCCGCTTGTAGGCTCTAAAAGCCCGTTCAAATGCTGAACAAGCGTGCTTTTGCCGGAACCGGTGTGACCGATAATCCCGACCAGTTCCCCTTTTTCTATGGATATGTTTACATCGTCAATCGCGACCATACGAAACGGTGTGTTTTCGCTGTAAACATAAGACAAATTTTGCGTTTCAAGTAGTGGCATTATTTGACTCTCCGAACCGTTTTAAAAAGTATTCTGTAAATTCCGAAGCCGTTAAAATATCGTCAGGCATCGGAACGCCTCTTTTTTGAAGCGCCCGCGCCAGTTCCGCGGGTTTCGGCACATCCAGCCCCGCCGCTTTTACACGGTCCGCCTGGCGGAACACTTCCCGCGGCGTGCCGTCCATCAAGATTTCGGCGTTATCCATTACGATAACGCGCGAAGCGCGCACGGCTTCTTCCATAAAATGCGTAATAAAAACAACCGTCATGCCCATTTCACGGTTTAATTTTAAAATGGTATCCATGACCTCTTTGCGCCCGCGCGGGTCAAGCATGGCGGTGGGTTCGTCCAAAACGATACATTCCGGGAGCATGGCAATCATACCGGCAATCGCGACGCGCTGTTTCTGCCCGCCGGAAAGCTTGTGCGGCTCGTGCTTTCGGTATTCATACATCCCGACGGCTTTGAGCGCATTGTCCACGCGTTTGCGGATCTCTTCGGGCGGCACGCCGAGATTTTCCGGCCCGAACGCGACGTCCTCTTCCACGACAGAGGCGACAATCTGATTGTCGGGATTTTGAAACACCACGCCGACGGTGCGGCGAATGTCATATGACAGCGACTCGTCGGCGGTATCCATCCCGTTGACAAGCACTTTTCCGCTTTCCGGCAGCAAAATGGAGTTGGAAAGCTTGGCAAGAGTGGATTTTCCCGAGCCGTTGTGCCCCAAAATTGCCACGAAATCCCCTTTTTTAACGGAGAACGAGACGTCACGCACCGCAAGTGGGAGCTGTTCCTTTTCAGAGCTGCCTTCATAACGAAAGCTGACGTTTTGAAATTCAAGAATGTTTTCTGTCATCGCGTTTATCCTAACAAAAATTTATCGTTTCCAAATTGCCGTCGCGCCGCAAGGCAGCACAAGCCCCGAGCTTGTCACCGGCAAACCGATTTCATCGCTTTCTGTGTGCCCGCCGAATGTCGGCGACAGCACCGAACTTAAAATGTACTGCATCACCGCCGGAGAAAGCCCGGTGGTATAGGAGTTTAAAAGCACCGCAATCGGATTTTCCGAAAGCACACCCCGGCAAAGCTCGACGAAACTGTAAATTTCGTTTTCGAGTTTCCAAACCTCGCCGCCGGGGCCGCGCCCGTAAGAAGGCGGGTCCATAATCAAAATATCATAATGGTTGCCGCGGCGGATTTCCCGTTGGACAAATTTCACGCAGTCGTCGACAATCCACCGCACGGGGCGGTCAATCACGCCCGAGGACTGGGCATTTTCTTTCGCCCACTGCACCATACCTTTGGAGGCGTCCACGTGGACGACCTGCGCGCCGGCTTTCAGCGCGGAAACCGTTGCCGCGCCGGTATAAGAAAACAAATTGAGCACGCGCACCGGACGATTGGCTTTCGTGATTAAATCCCGGACATAGTCCCAGTTGACCGCCTGTTCGGGGAACACGCCGGTGTGCTTAAATCCCATCGTTTTGACGTTGAACGTAAGGTCTTTATAACCGATTTCCCAACGGTCCGGCACCTTGCCGCGGACTTCCCAGTGTCCGCCGCCGGTGTTGGAACGGTGATAAACCGCATCGGCTTTGTGCCACATAGGGTGCTTTTTTTCCGTTTGCCAAATGACCTGGGGGTCGGGGCGAATCAGCGTGACGCGCCCCCAGCGTTCCAGACGCTCGCCGCAGGAGCAGTCGAGCAGTTCATAATCTTTCCAATCTTTTGAAAAGCGCATTATACTAACCTTTCCCGCACCACTTCGGCAATGCTTTCGCCGAGTTCGCGGATTTTCTGTTGGTCTTTGCCTTCTAACATGACGCGCACAAGCGGTTCCGTCCCCGAAACACGCACAAGCACGCGGCCGATGTCGCCGAGTTCTTCTTCGGCGCTTGCAATGGCATTTTTGATTTCCTTATCATCTGCAAAGCGCACGCGCCCGTAATTGGAAACGCGGACGTTGATGAGTACTTGCGGATAGACTTCCATTTCATCGGCAAGCGTTTGCAGTTTTTTGCCGGTATGCGCAAGCACCCGCAAAAGCTGAATGGCGGAAAGCTGACCGTCACCGGTCGTGGCGTAATCTAAGAAAATGATATGACCGGACTGTTCGCCGCCGATGGAATAGCCGTGTTCCAGCATATTTTCAAGCACGTAACGGTCGCCGACTTTGGTGCGCTCGCAATGGATTCCGTTGTCATCGCAGAACTTGAAAAAGCCCATGTTGCTCATCACGGTTACCACGGCGGTATCTTTGTGGAGCGTGCCCTGCGACTGCATATATTTCGCGCAGACGGCAATCGCTTTGTCGCCGTCGACAACATTGCCGGTGTCGTCCACGGCAAGCATACGGTCGGCGTCGCCGTCAAAAGCGAAACCCAAGTCACAGTTATTTTCGAGGACGCATTTCTGCAAAGACTCCATATGGGTAGAACCGCAGTCGCGGTTGATATTGACACCGTCGGGCTTGTCGTGAATGACAATACACTGCGCGCCGAGGGATTCAAACACGGTTCTTGCCGTAACGCTTGCCGAACCGTTGGCGCAGTCGATTGCGATTTTCATGCCGTCACAGCGCGTATCGGTGGTGGAAAGCAAATGCTGAATGTAGTCCTCTACCGCGTGCTCGGCACGTGTCACACGGCCGACGTCGCCGCCGATCATCACCGGCGGGGTTTTGACTTCGTCCAAAATAATCGCTTCAATCTCATTTTCCAGCGCGTCGGGCAGTTTGTAGCCGGTGGACTGAAAAATCTTGATGCCGTTGTATTCACAGGGGTTGTGCGACGCGGAAATCATCACGCCCGCGTCATAGCCGTATTCTTTCACGAGGAAAGCAACCGCCGGCGTGGGCAGAACGCCTAAAAGCAAAACATCGGCGCCGACCGAGCAAAGCCCGGCGGCAATGGCGGATTCCAGCATTTCACCGGAAGCGCGCGTGTCCATACCGATCATGACCTTGGGGCGGTGCTCCAAATTTTCGGTCAGCACCATCGCCGCCGCACGACCGATTTGCATTGCAAGTTCACAGGTAATCTCGCTGTTGGCGACGCCGCGTGCGCCGTCTGTTCCGAATAATCTTCCCATACTCTTTTCTCCTTTTTATAAATCCAGTTGCTGCTGCCCAGGCATGGCGAAACCCAAATGCCGATAAGCAATCGGGGTCACCACGCGCCCGCGCGGGGTTTTGGAAAGAAAACCGATCTGCATAAGATACGGTTCGTAAACATCTTCAATCGTGACCGCTTCTTCGCCGATTGTAGCGGCGATGGTTTCAAGCCCGACCGGGCCGCCGTTGTAGTTGCGAATCATAGAGGTTAAAAGCAAACGGTCAATATTGTCAAGGCCGAGTTCGTCAATTTCCATGCGGCCGAGCGCAATTTTCGCCGTGTCGGCGGTAATCACGCCGTTGCCCATTACTTCGGCAAAGTCGCGCGCACGTTTTAACAGCCGGTTCGCAATTCGCGGTGTGCCGCGCGAACGGGAGGCAATTTCCATAGCGCCGTCGTCATCAATGGCGATGCCGAGAATGCCGGCGCTTCGCCGCACGATTTGCGCAAGCTCTTCGGGCGTATACATTTCGAGCCTTGCAATGACGCCGAAACGGTCGCGCAAGGGCGCGGTCAGCTGACCGGCGCGCGTGGTGGCACCGACCAAAGTAAATTTCGGCAAATCCAACCGGATAGAACGCGCGGACGGACCTTTGCCGATGATAATATCAAGCGCATTGTCCTCCATTGCGGGATAGAGCACTTCTTCGACACTTCGCGACAGGCGGTGAATTTCGTCAATGAACAACACATCCCCGTCGCTTAAATTCGTAAGCAGAGCCGCCAGGTCGCCGGGCTTTTCAATCGCCGGGCCGGAAGTCACACGAATTTGCACCTGCATTTCGTTGGCGATAATCCCCGCGAGCGTGGTTTTGCCCAGTCCCGGCGGGCCGTATAAAAGCACGTGGTCAAGCTGTTCGCCGCGCGCTTTCGCCGCTTCAATATATACTTTTAAATTTTCCTTTGCCTTTTCCTGCCCGATATATTCGTTTAAGGTCTTCGGGCGCAGGGAAAGCTCGGTTTCGCTGTCCGCCTCGTTAAAATCCGGCGAGACGATGCGATTTTCGTTGTCAAAATCCATATCTTACACCTGCTTTGCAAGCCGTTTTAACGCCTGCTTAATCAAATCTTCCACCGAAAGCGTATCGGGAAGCCCCGATACGGCGACCGCCGCTTCGCTTTGGGAATAACCGAGCATTGTCAGCGCGCTGACCGCTTCGGCGGTATTCCCGCCCTGCACCGCTGCACCAGCGGCTTCTATTTCGGGCGTGACGGAGGAAAGCTCCAATCCTTTCGCCAATTTGTCTTTGAGTTCCAGCACCACACGCTGGGCAAGCTTCGGCCCGACGCCTTGGGCGCGGGTAATCGCCTTGCTGTCGCCCGTAGCAATGCTCAACGCCAGTTTTTCGGGGCTTAACTCGGAAAGAATTGCGAGCGCCGCTTTCGGACCGACGCCGGAAACGGAAATGAGCGACTTAAAGCAATCGAGTTCTTGAAGCGTCGCAAAGCCGAACAAATCCAACGCGTCTTCACGCACGTTCAAATAGGTGTAAAGCGTGGCAACGCTGCCGATTTCGCCGAGCGCTTTGCGCGTGGTGAGCGTAGTGTTGCAGCGAAACGCAATCCCGCCGGTTTCCAATGCCACCGACTGGACGTCTGCAAATACAATTTTGCCCGTAATGGAATAAAACATAAATTACCGAATCCCCATCTGTTTTAATTTTCCCATCAGCGACCCGCTGGCGTGCCCGTGGCAAATCGCCATCGCGAGCGCGTCCGCCGTGTCGTCCGGTTTGGGAATCTTTTCCAAATTTAAAATCAGGCGCGTCATTTCCTGCACCTGTTTTTTCTCTGCCCTGCCGTAACCGACAACGCTTTGTTTAACTTGCAGCGGCGTATATTCAAACACTTCCACGCCGTGCTTTTGCGCCGCGAGCACGGTTACGCCGCGCGCCTGCGCCACGTCAATGACCGTTTTGGCGTTTGTATTATAAAACAGCTTTTCAATCGACATCGCCTCGGGGTGAAAGCGCTCCATCAAAAGGCAGAGGTCATCATAAATCATTTCGAGCCGCCTGTTGAAAGGGGTTCCCGCCTGCGTCGTAATCGCACCGTAATCCAAAACGGTAAAGCGGTTGTTGCTGTATTCGAGCACCCCGTAGCCGACAATGGCATAGCCCGGGTCTATTCCTAAAATCACCATATCAAAGTCCTCAAAAAAGCCTACTTTTACAAAATAACATATTTAAAGAATTTTACCATAAATCCTTAGAAATAGCAAGTAAACAGAGTGTGAATTCTAAAGAAAAAAGAACGGCAGAAAAAGCCGTTCTCTTTTTTGTTATTTCGTATCTTTTTTGCCGTTTCTCCCCTGGCGTTCGCGGATAATATAGCGCGTCGGGGTGCCCTCAAGGCCGAACACTTCGCGGATTCGGTTATCAATATAGCGCTGATAGCTGTAATGGAACAAATCCTTGCTGTTGACAAAGCAGACGAATGTTGGCGGGCGCGTGGACGCCTGGGTCATGTAATAGATTTTCAGGCGGCGGCCTTTGTCTGTCGGCGGCTGAACGCGCAATGTGGCATCAGCCAAGACTTCATTGAGCTTGCCTGTGGAAATACGCATCGCGTTTTGCGAATCGACAAAGCGAATCAGCTCAAACAGGCGGTCGAGCCGCTGGCCGGTTTTGGCGGAAATGAAGATAATCGGCGCATAGCTCATAAACGAAAAATCATTCATCAGCTTTTTGCGCTCTTTGTCCATGGTGTGGCCGTCTTTTTCGACCGCGTCCCATTTATTGACCGCGATAATGCACGCTTTGCCGAGCTCGTGCGCGATACCGGCGACTTTGGAATCCTGTTCGGTAAAGCCCTCGGTCGCGTCAATCATAATCACGCAGACGTCGGCGCGTTCCACCGCCATGCGGGCGCGCAGGACCGAATATTTTTCAATTTGGTCTTCGACTTTGTTTTTGCGGCGAAGCCCCGCAGTGTCGATAAACACGAAACTGCCGAATTTGTTTTCGACAAGCGTGTCTGTCGCGTCGCGCGTTGTGCCCGCAATATTGGAAACGATTGCGCGTTCTTCGCCGGAAATGGCGTTAATAAGCGACGACTTGCCGACATTCGGTTTGCCGATGACCGCCACGCGGACAGTGTCGCTTTCGTCCTCGTCTTCGGCTTCATCAGGCAGATACGCCAAAACAGCGTCGAGCAAATCGCCGGTGCCGTGCCCGTGGACAGAAGAAACGGCAATCGGGTCGCCGAGCCCCAAATTATAGAATTCATAAAATTCCGGCGGCACTTCGCCGATGGTATCGCATTTATTGACGCAAAGCACAATCGGCTTGCCGCTTTTTTGGAGCATTGCCGCCACTTCTTCGTCGGTTGCGACAACGCCGGAGCGCAAATCCGTCACCAAAATGATGACGTCGGCGCTGTCAATCGCAAGCTGTGCCTGTCGGCGCATCTGGGAAAGAATTATATCGTTGGAATAGGGCTCAATACCGCCCGTATCCACAAGCAGCATATGGCGGCCGAGCCACTCGCAGTCGCCGTAAATACGGTCGCGGGTGACACCCGGCGTATCGTCGACAATCGACAGGCGTTTGCCGATGAGTTTGTTAAACAAGGTGCTTTTGCCGACATTCGGTCTGCCGACAATCGCCACAACGGGTCTTGCCATTGTTACACCCCCAAAAGATTCCGGAGCAGTTCTTCGCCGCGGTTGCCGGTCGGAATGACGGGTAGTTTTAGCGCCGCTTCTGCTTCTTTGAGTGTTATATCGTCTAAAAACTTATTTTTATCGGTCGAATGGGACGTATAGTCAATCGTCATCACCAGCGGGATAAGCAGCGCATCGCCGAGGTCTTTGCCTTTAAGCTGGTCTAACAAATCCTGCCCGGTTAAAAGCCCGGCAACGGTAATGGTTTCACCGAAGAAATGATTGACAATCGGAACGACGGAAATTTCGCAGCCGATTTTTTCCTGCGCCGCCTTTGCAAACTCGCAAATCAGCGGGAAGGCTGCCGTACCTGTCGCCATAGTGACTTTTTGATAGCGGGATTTTTGCTTGCAGGCAGAAAGCGCTTCAAAAAATTCATCGCGCAGAGAAGTCCAAAGCCCTACGCCGTTATCGAGCTGCGGGTAGTCGTCATAATATTCTGCGGACGGCATCGGGCGTTCGGCTTTTAAGAAAAACTCGTCCGCCGGGTAACAAAAGCTCACGCCGTGGTTTTTACGAAAATCGTTTGAAAACCGCTCCATAATATCAATGACTTCACCGGCGGTTTCTTTGGTGTAAGCCGTGAGCGGATAAAGCCCCTCGCGGTATTTTGTAAGCCCCACGGGAACAGCGGCGACGCTTTGCACCGCCGGATACAGTGCGGAAAGTTCTTGTAGGCTAAATTCCAGCTCTTTGCCGTCGTTTATCCCGGGACAAAGAACCAGTTGGGTATTCATTTTAATACCCGCTTTCGCAAAACGCTTTAAAATTGCAAGTGATTCGCCGGCAAAGCGGTTGCCCATCATTTTCACGCGCAATTCCGGGTTCATCGTGTGCACGGAAATGTTGACGGGGCTTATGTGCATATCGATAATGCGCTGCACCTCGTGTTCGGAAATGTTGGTCAGCGTGATATAATTGCCGAACAAAAAGGAAAGCCGGCTGTCATCATCTTTAAAATACAGGCTTTCGCGCATGCCTTTCGGCAGCTGGTCGATAAAGCAGAATATGCATTTATTCCGGCAGCGCTGCTGTTTGTCCATCAAATAGGTATGAAAGGAAAGGCCGGTATCGGACGACGGCATACGGATACTGCGTTTCTTGCCGTTTTTACACTGAAACTCCATTGTGACCGGCGCAAAGCTCATATAAAAATCGTAGTCCAAAATGTCTTCGATTTCTTTGCCGTCCACAGACAAAAGTGTATCGCCCGCGCGCACGCCCCAAAACCAGCAGCGTGAAAACGGTTTTACGCTTTCAATTTGCACCGCCATGCCGTTCACTTCCTTTCTACACGAGAAAAAGGCGGGGAAGACACAACTTCTCCACCTTTCCGTTACCTAAAAAATTTCGGCGAACTTACGCTTCGGTTTTAATGACCTGACGGCCGTTGTAATAGCCGCAAGCGGGGCAAACTCTGTGCGCTCTTTTGTATTCGCCGCAGTTCGGGCACTTCTGGAGCTCAGGTGCGCTCATTTTCCAAACGCTGGAACGTCTTTTATCTCTTCTTGCTTTAGAAACTCTTCTCTTCGGTACTGCCATTGTCAAGCTCTCCTTATGAAAAATTATACATATTACGGTTATGATAGCAAATCCTGCAGCACGGCAAGGCGCGGGTCAACGGGCTTTTTGCAGCCGCAAGGACCGTTGTTCAAATCAGCACCGCACATCGGGCAAAGCCCTTTGCAGTTGCTCTTGCACAACACCTTGGTTGGCAGGGACAAAAGTATGTCTTCGCGCAGAAGCTCGTCTAAGTCAAAGTGCATGTCCTCGACCAAAATCAGCTCGTCGTTTTCCTCATTCTGTAAAGAACGGGTCAAAACGTGCGTAAACTGCCGGTTTAAAGATTGGGGCACATCTCGAAGGCAACGGTCACAGCTTGCCACATAGTCGAGACGGACGTCGGCGGTTAAGGTGACCACCCCTGCCCTGTTTTCGACCAAGCCGGAAACCTTTGCGGGTTCTTTGATTCCGCTATCAGCTAAAACGAACTCGTAATTGAATTCTTTTTTTTCGCCGATATTGTTAAAAACAGGCTCCAATTCAATAAACATAACATACCTCGTCAAACTAACGCAAAAGATATTATAATGGGTTAAGGCGCGTTTGTCAACAAAAAATTATGAAAAATTCAATTATTCTGCCGCTGTCGCAGAATCCGTTTCCGCCTCGGTTTCGGGCTCGGTTTCGGGCGTTAACGCCTGCGCATCACTCGGAATCGAATTGTAGACGGAAATCATTTTTTCACGAATGGCAGAATCAGGTTTATAAACCGAAAGCCCGATTGCAATATAATCATTGGTAAAGGTCGCATAAAACCCGGGCGCGACGACGGAAATATCGGAAACGCCGTAGGTGTGATTGTCGGGGTTATAATCGCTTTCGGTAAGTTTAAAGCCTTTTATCATCGTCAAAATTTCGTTTCCGAGCGCATCGTCTTCGACGATTTTATAGGTGTTGCCCATAGACACGGTGACTTTGTCGGGCACTTCGCTGTTGTCCGCCGCGACGGACTCGGTTTGCATATCGACCGTAGCGTCCTCGGAAAGCAGGTAATCTTTGGAAAAGGAAATCAAATAGGCGCGGTAAAGAGACGCCGCATCGGCGCCCTCCGCAAGTTCGCTGTGAACGGTAAATACGTTATTCACAGCGTCGATTTTGGTGATATTCAGCGTGGCTTTGGTACTGTGATAGCGTTTGACAAACAACAAAACATTGTTTTCAAAAAAGCTTTCATCATAGCGCGCGGTCATTTCGGCAAAGCTTTTTGTGGAACTGTCTTCGGAATTGACCGCGTCTAAATCGAAATAGGCGCCCAACGCCGTTTTTCCCTTTTCAAAATCTTTAAAAGACGTAAAAAA
>HHCFC01400__coassemble_2050_pt1 | contig 13161 bp, 11 predicted proteins | sample HHCFC01400__metabat2_high_PE_022 | metagenome-assembled genome bin HHCFC01400
AGGGAAGCCATTTGAAAACGACGGTCACACTAAACCGAAACGGCGATTTTCTGAGGCTTTATAACCGCGGAAAATCCTTTACAAATCCTGCACTGGTTGTTTATTTGCAAAAGAACCGTGCGGGAATTTGTCGTATCGGCATAACCGTCAGCAAAAAAATCGGCAACGCGGTGGAGCGCAATCGCTGCAAACGCGTGATTCGCGCGGCTTACCGTTCGCTTTTGCCGGAAATCAACGGCAATTACGATTTCGTTTTTGTCGCACGCAGCAAAACCAAATTCAAAAAAAGCACCGAAATTATGGGCATCATGTCCGCAATGCTTCAAAAAGCGGGAGCCATTGAAAAGAAATGAAGAACTTTGCTATAAAATGCATTCGCTTTTATCAGCGCAGAATTTCCCCGCTTTTTCCGCCTCGGTGCAGATTTTACCCGACCTGTTCGCAATATATGCTGACGGCAATTGAGCGCTTCGGGCTTTTCAGGGGCGGTTTACTCGGAACATGGCGACTTTTGCGGTGCAATCCGCTTTTCCCGGGCGGCTATGACCCGGTTCCCGAAAAGAAAGTAAAAAACGAAAAAAATAAGACAGAATAAGAGAACAGCTCTTATTTGGAGGCACATACATGCAGATTTTGTATGAAATTTTAGGCGCCCCGTTCGGGTGGATCATCTCGTTGTTTTACGGGATTACGAACAACTACCTGCTTTCGATTTTCTGCCTGACGATTCTTGTGCGACTTTGCCTTTTGCCCGCGTCGATAAGCCAGCAAAAAGGTATGGCGAAACAAGCGCGCTTACAGCCGAAACTTCGCCGCATTCAGAAAAAATACGAAGGCGACCAGCGCAAAATCCAAGAGGAAACCCAGGCGCTTTATGCGCGCGAAGGCACTTCCGCGATGACGGCGGGCTGTTTGCCGACGTTCATTCAGCTGATTATTATGCTCGGTCTTTTCCAGGTCAACTACCACCCGCTTTCGATGGTTTTGCGCATTCCCGACTCGGTCGTGGATGCGCTCAAAGCGGCTGCAAAACCTCTTGCCGAGGCGGCAAACCCCAATTTAAACGCGTCGCGCCTCGACTATCAGATTGAAATTCACACGCTGAACGTTTTTAACCAGATTGACAAAGGCGCAATTTCCGGCCTTACAAACGACATGGTTGCGCGCATTACGCAGTTCAGCCAGCAGTTTAATATTTTCGGCATCGACCTTTCTCAGGTGCCGGATTCCAAAAACTTCAGCGTGCTTTGGGCAATTCCGATTACTTCGGGGCTGATTGCCCTTTTGATGAGCATTTATTCGCTTGTGCGTCAGCGCAAGTTAAACCCCGAAATGGCGAAAAACCCCGCAATGGGCTGCACGATGCTGATTACCCCGATTATGCAGGTTTGGTTCGGCTTCTTGTTCCCGGTGAGCGTCGGGCTGTATTCGATTATGTCCGTTTCGCTTTCTTTCCTGCAAATGGTGATTTTAAATCATGTGTATGCGCCGAAAAAAGTCTTGGCGCGCCTAATGGTGGAAGAAACCATTTATCGCCGCTCCAAAGAAGAAAATACCAAAAAAATGCAGAAGACTGAAAATGAGGAAGACTGACCTCAGAAATTAGGAGCTTGACTGTTATGACTAGAGAATCGATTAAAACCGGCGCGACCGTAGAAGCGGCGCGTGTGGCGGCTATGCTCGAACTCGGGCTTACCGACGAAGACGATTTCCACATGGAAGTTTTGAAGCTGCCGACCAAAAAAGTGCTCGGCCTTTTCGGCGGCTCTCCGGCGGAAGTAAAAATCACCGTGGAAACGCCCGACGAAACCCCGAAGAAAGCCCGCAAAGAGAAAAAAGAAAATAAATCCGAAAAGAATGAAAAAGCGGAAAAACCGCAAAAGGCGAAGGAGAAACAACAGCCGAAAAAGGCTGCGCCGAAAGCGGAAAAACCCGCAAAAGAAGCGGAACCCGCGCAGTCTTTCGCCGAACGCCGTGCGAGTTTAACCCCTTCCGACGGGCATCAGCAAACCGCAGAGTACATTGTTTCCATTGTGAAAGCCCTCGGCATTGAAGAATGCGAAGTCAAAGCCTATGACGGCGAAAACGAAGTTTTGTTTGAGCTTTCCTGCGGGGAAGATTACGGCATCGTCATCGGCCGCCGCGGCGAAACGCTCGACGCGATTCAGTACCTTGCGCGCATGGTGGAAAACAAAGGGACACAAGGCTATAAACGCGTTTCTATCAATGTCGGCAACTACCGCGAAAAACGTGAAGCCGCACTTCAGGCGCTCGCCAAGAAAGACGCGGCAAGAGTGCTTCGCACCGGCAGAAGCTTAACGCTTGAGCCGATGAACCCCTATGAACGCCGCATCATTCACACCGCGATTCAGGAAATTGAGGGCGTCACCTCTTATTCCACCGGCGTCGATTTGGACCGCCGCGTGATTATCGCTTCCGAAAACGCGCCGAAAAATGCACACGGCGACCGTCGCGACAACCGCCGCGGCAGAGGCGGCCGGGGCGACCGTCCGAGACGCGAACCCTATGTGCCCGACATCGCCGCAGACCGCGAAAAGAAAAACGATGTTGCCGGCGTTTCGCTTTACGGCAAAATCGAAGTGAAAAAGGACGCGGCTGAAGAAGCGTCCGATACAACCGAAGCATAAGAGGGCTCGCCCTCAAAGCGGCAGGCAGGGCGGAATCCTTGCCTGCTTTTTGTTTCTGATATTTTGGAAAGGAGACGGCTTGATGTCTACCATAGCGGCCATTTCCACCGGTCAGGCGGCCGGCGGCATCGGAATTGTCCGAATTTCCGGCGAAAACGCCCTGAATATAGCCGATAGAATTTTTAAAAGCGTGTCCGGGTTAAAATTGAATGAACTGAGCGGCTACAGAGCCGCGCTCGGAACGGTATTTTTAGAGGAAAAACCGGTCGATGAAGCGATTGTTACGGTTTTCCGCGCGCCGAAAAGCTACACCGGCGAAGACGTCGTGGAGCTTTCCTGCCACGGCGGTCTTTATGTCACCCGCCAGGTTTTGCGCGCCGCGCTCTCGGCGGGCGCCGTCGCGGCGGAACCCGGCGAATTCACCAAGCGCGCGTTTTTAAACGGCAAAATGGATTTGACCAAAGCGGAAGCGGTCATGTCGATTATTTCCGCGCAGGGCGAACAGGCGAAAGCCGCCGCGCTCGGCACGTTGGACGGGCTGTTATACCGCAAAATTTCCGGCATTTCCGGCGAGCTCAAAGGCCTTGCCGCGTCCCTTGCGGCGTGGGTCGATTACCCCGACGAAGAAATCGAAGATTTGCCCGACGATAAAATCCTTTCCGTTTTGGAAAATGCCGCGTCGTCGCTTTCCGATTTGATTGCGCGTTTCGACAGCGGCCGCGCGGTTTTGGAAGGTGTCGATACCGCGATTGTCGGCAAACCGAACGTCGGCAAATCCACGCTGATGAATCTTTTGACCGGCACGGAAAAATCGATTGTCACCGAAATTGCCGGTACCACACGCGATATAGTGGAAGAAACCGCTGTGGTCGGGGGCGTGGTTTTGCGCCTTTGCGACACAGCGGGGCTTCGCGAAACCGACGACAAAGTCGAAAGCATCGGCGTTGCGCGCGCGAAACAGAAACTCGAAACCGCGACGCTCATCTTAGCAGTGTTTGACGCGTCCGCGCCGCTCGAAAAACAGGACAAGGCGCTTTTCCCGCTTTGCAAAGAAAAGCACGCCATTGCCATCGTTAACAAAACCGATTTGCCGACAAAATTAGACACCAAGATATTAGACACTGTGTTTAATAAAGTGGTTTATATTTCCGCAAAAGAAAATAACGGACTCCAATCGCTCGAACAGGCGATTGCCGAAGTTTTAGGTACGGCAGCGTTTGATTCGAGTGCGGCAACGCTGATGAACGAACGCCAGCTCGCCTGCTGTTCGGCGGCGCTCGACGCCGTAAACGAAGCGCACGACGCGCTTTCTTCGGGCGTGACGCGTGACGCGGTGCAGGTTTGTGTGGATTCCGCGATTGAGTCGCTCGGCACCTTGACCGGCGAACGCGCGACGGAATCGGTTGTCAACGAAATTTTTTCCCGTTTTTGCGTCGGCAAATAAGCCGCGCGGGGTGAAGAAGGTAAATTATGCAGTATTTTGCAAAACAATATGAGGTCGCCGTTATCGGTGCGGGGCACGCCGGCATTGAAGCGGGTCTTGCTTCGGCGCGGCTCGGGTGCAGCACAATCGTTTTTACAATCAATCTCGATTGGATCGGCAATATGCCCTGTAACCCGTCTATAGGCGGCACCTCCAAAGGGCATTTGGTGCGTGAAATTGATGCGCTCGGCGGCGAAATGGGCAAGGCGGCGGACAAAACCGAAATCCAGTCGCGCATGCTCAACCGCGGCAAAGGTCCGGCGGTGCATTCCCTGCGCGCCCAAATTGACCGCCGCGAATACTCGAAATATATGAAGCACGCGCTTGAAAAGCAGGAAAACCTCGACGTTAAACAGGCGGAAATCGTGGATTTGACCCGCGATGACCAAGGCCTTTGGCATCTCACCACGCGCTTGGAAGCCGAATACACCGCGAAATGCGTGGTACTTGCAACCGGCACGTTCCTCGGCGGGCGTGTCTATATCGGCGACGTTTCCTATGAAAGCGGACCGGACGGCATGTTCCCCGCAACCGCGCTTTCCGCGGCGCTTTATAAACTCCAAATCCCGCTGCGCCGCTTTAAAACCGGCACGCCCGCGCGCGTCAATCGCCGCAGCATCGACTTTTCGGTTCTGGAAGTGCAAAAAGGCGACGAAGCGACCGTGCCGTTTTCTTTCGACACCGAAACCCCGCCCGAAAACAAGGCGGATTGTTATATCGCTTACACCAACGAAGAAACAAAGCGCGTGATTTTGGAAAATATCCATACGTCGCCCCTTTACAGCGGCAAAATTCACGGCGTAGGGCCGCGCTACTGCCCGAGCTTTGAAGATAAAATCATGCGTTTTCCCGACAAACAGCGCCATCAGCTTTTTGTCGAGCCTTGCGGGCTCGATACCGAAGAATTGTATTTGCAGGGTATGTCCTCTTCGCTGCCCGAAGCCGTGCAGTTAAAATTTTTGCGCACCATCAAAGGCTTGGAGCATGTCGAGGTCATGCGCACCGCGTATGCCATTGAATATGACTGCGTCGACCCCTTGGCGCTCAAGCCGTCGTTGGAATTTCTCGATTTGCCCGGGCTTTTCGGCGCGGGGCAGTTCAATGGCTCGTCCGGCTATGAAGAAGCCGCCGCGCAAGGGTTAATTGCCGGCATCAACGCCGCGCGCCGCGCACAGGGGAAAGACCCCCTGCTTTTAGACCGCGCTTCTTCTTATATCGGCACGCTGATTGACGACCTGGTCACAAAAGGCTGTTCCGACCCTTACCGCATGATGACTTCGCGCTCGGAATACCGCCTTTTGCTCCGGCAGGACAACGCCGATTTGCGCCTGACCGACATCGGCCGCGAAGTCGGGCTTGTCGGCGACGAGAAATATGCGCGCTTTGTGAAAAAACGCGAACAGATTGAAGCCGAGCGCCGCCGTGTGCAGGCGACCTCCGTCCCGCTTTCTGACGAGTTGCATGCGCTGCTTGTTTCACGTGAAACATCGCCGCTGAAATCCGGCGTGAAACTGGAAGAACTGCTCAAACGCCCGCAGCTCGACTACGAATGCCTTGCGCCGTTCGACCCGACGCGCCCGGATTATCCGCCGGAAGTGTTTGAACAGGTCGAAATTGAACTAAAATATGAAGGCTATATCAAGCGCCAGCAGGCGCAGATTCGGGAAATGCGCCGGCTTGAAAGCAAACAGATTCCCGAAGATATTTGTTATGACACGATTGACGGGCTGCGTCTCGAAGCGCGGGAAAAGCTCGGCAAAATCCGCCCGCAAAACGTCGGGCAGGCGTCGCGCATCAGCGGTGTTTCGCCTGCGGATATTTCCGTTTTGCTGATTTACCTTGCAAAGGAGGGCGTCTGATGCTTGAAAAATCTCTATTGTTCGACACCCTTGCGCCGCTTGGGGTCACGCTTTCGGACGAGGCGTTTGCGCGCTTGGACGCCTTCGCAGAACAACTGGTCGAAACCAACCGGCAGTTTAACCTGACCGCGATTACCGAACCTGCGGACATGACGGTCAAGCATTTTGCCGACAGTCTTTCACTGTTTTCGTTTGCGGATTTCCCGCAAAACGCGAAAATCATCGACGTCGGCACGGGCGCGGGCTTTCCGGGGCTTGTTTTGAAACTTGCCCGCCCGGATTTGGAAGTCACCTTTTTAGACAGCACCCGCAAAAAGCTTGGCTTTATTGAAAGCGTTTTGCAAAACGCCGGACTTTCGGGCGAAATTCTCCACCGCCGTGCCGAAGAGGCGGGGCAGGACATGGCTTTTCGCGAGCAATTCGACTTTGCCACCGCGCGCGCGGTTTCCGATTTGCGCAATCTGGCGGAATACTGCCTGCCGTTTGTGAAGGTGGGCGGGTATTTTCTTTCGATGAAATCCGCCGGCGCCGATGAAGAAATCGCCGCCGCGAAAAATGCGCTTCACCTGCTCGGCGGCAAAATTGAACGTGACGAGGTCTTTTCCCTCACGACCGAAATGCCCCGACGCCTGCTTTTCATAAAGAAAATATCGCAAACCCCGCCAAAATATCCGCGTCCCTCTGCAAAAATCGCTAAAAATCCCTTAAAATAAAAGGAAATTCCGCCGAAAACCCGCCTTTTTGGGCGAACGGTTTTTCTTTACAAACAGAACCTTCGCGTGCTATCCTTTAGGCAGTGAAAGCCACTGGACAAGCATTGCGGAGGTTGTTTTTTATGAAAAGTCCAAAAGTAAAACCCGCCGGACAGGTTGTGTTGGTTCCCCAGGAGTCGATTCTCCCGAACCCGAACCAACCCCGTCAGCGGTTCGATTATGACGAACTGGAGGGATTGGCGCAAAGCATTCGCCAAAACGGCATTTTACAGCCGATTACCGTACGCCCCGCGGCGGACGGTAAATTCGAGCTGATTGCCGGGGAACGCCGCCTGCGTGCGGCGCGGCTGGTGGGCGTCACCAAAATTCCGGCAATCGTCGTGGACATCGACCAAAAGAAATCGGCGGTGTTTTCCCTGCTCGAAAATTTGCAGCGGCAGGATTTGGACTTTTTTGAGGAGGCCGAAGCCATTGACCGTCTGTTGACCGATTACGGCATGAGCCAGGAAGAGGTCGGCAAAAAGCTTGGCAAGGCGCAGTCCACGCTTTCCAATAAACTCCGGCTTTTGCGGCTGCCGGAGGAAATGCGTTACCAGATTTCGCGCGCGGGGCTTTCCGAGCGCCACGCGCGGGCTCTTTTAACGTTAGACAATGACACGCTGCGGCAACGCGCGCTCGGGATTATTATTGACCGCCGCCTGACGGTTTCCGAAAGCGAGCGCTTAATTGAACAGATGCGCAGCAAAAATGACCGCTCGCGCTGCAATTACCGCGGGATTCGTGATGTGCGCGTGTTTATTAACACACTCAACCACGCCGTGGACGCCATTCGCCGCGCAGGTGTAGATGCAGACGCCGCCAAAAGCGAAACCCCGGAATACATTGAATATGTTGTGCGTATCCCGAAACTCGAACAACTCAAAATGCCCGGTGTCGGTGCCGGCGGTGCCGACCGCAGCGACCACGAGCAGGCAGTTTGATTTCTGTTGAACTTTCTCGACCCGGAAGCGCATTACTGAATGTTCGCGATTCGTAGTGCCGACCGCAGCGACCACGAGCAGGCAGTTTGATTTCTGTTGAACTTTCTCGACCCGGTATTACCTTTGCTGAAATCTTGCGGGCGGGCACGGAGACCCGCCCCTACAAAAAACAGTTGAGGCCGATGTCGGGAGGACCAAGTTGTTTTTATTACGAAGTAAAAGCCACGATTTGTTGTGCGCCAGTGCGCACCGCGATTCGTAGTGCCGACCGCAGCGAATTCGAGCAGATAGTTTGATTTTTTCAGACTCTCTCGACCCGGAAGTGTCTTTGCTCTGTTTAGCGAATGAAAAATTTCCGGTCGGGCGAAAAAGTAAACGGAACAGGAACCCGACTGCTCGCATATAAAATTTCGCCCGCCTTTTTAAAGGCGGTGGAATCCAAAGGTGAAACCTTTGGTCGCCCTGCGCACAGGGCGAAATCCCTATCCCTCCCAAAAGCGCAGGAGGGGAGGCAAAATAGTCCGGCGGACTGTTTTGCCGTGGGGAACCCTCGCCGGGGGTTCCCCGGCGCGTGTCAACGCGCAGTGAATCGCGCAGATAGCTTGATTATTGTTAGACTCTCTCGACCCGGAAGCGGCTGTAAAAATTTCTTACGGTTGTCCTAAAATTAAGAAAACCTTTCGGTCGGGCAACAATTTTGATTTTCCCCATGGGCAAACGACGCATATTCACCATACCGGCGCACACGCGGTCGGGCAACAAACTTGTTTTTCCCGCGGGCTAACTACCCGCATTCGCCGTGCGCCGAATCGCGCAGGCAGCGCGATTTTGTCTTGATTTTCAGCCCGGTATCGGCTTACTGAAATGCCGCTTTGTGCGGCTCTCCCTTTTGTAAAACGTGGGACGGCGGCCACCCCTGCCGCCATTCCCGTTTTAAATATCCATATCCTTCTCTTTCACACCCCACATCCACAAGCGGAGCAGCGGTTCGGAGCAATCCGGCCGCTGTTTCGCTTTTCGGGGATTTTTTACGCCCCGCCGCCAAACGTTTCACGTGAAACATTCACGCTCGAAAAAACCACAAAAAATGGAAAAATGCCTTTTATTTTACCGCCGGTTGTGCTATACTTTTACTACTATCGTTTTGGAGTTGAATTCTGCATGGGAAAAACCATTGCTATTATCAATCAGAAAGGCGGCGTGGGCAAAACGACCACGGCGGTCAACCTTTCTGCGGCGGTCGGCGCAGCCGGTAAAAAAGTGCTGATTTGCGACATTGACCCCCAGGGGAACACAACAAGCGGCTACGGCGTCAACAAGCGGTCGGTTCAAAATTCCGCTTATGATGTGCTGATTAACGGCGTTCCGACGGCGCAGGCGATTCTCCGCACCAAATTTAAAAATGTCGATATTCTGCCGTCGGATATCAATCTCGCCGGCGCGGAAGTCGAAATGATTGCGCTGGAAAAACGCGAAAGCCTTTTGAAAAATGCGCTTGCGAGCGTTTGGGAGCAATATGATTACATATTCCTCGACTGCCCGCCGTCGCTGGGGCTGATTACCATTAACGCCCTTTGCGCGAGCGACTCGTTTTTGGTGCCGATTCAGTGCGAATATTACGCGCTTGAAGGCTTGGCGCAGCTGATGACAACCGTGCGCCAAATCAAACGCCTTTACAATCCGCATATCGAACTTGAAGGCGTTCTTTTGACAATGTATGACGGTCGTCTGAACCTAACCAATCAGGTTGTGGAAGAAGTCAAAAAATTCTTCCCGAAAAAGGTCTACAAATCCACAATTCCGCGCAACGTCCGGCTTTCCGAAGCCCCGAGCTTCGGCGAACCTGTTTTATATTACGATAAAAATTCCAAAGGAGCGGCGGCCTACACCGCCTTTGCCGCGGAATTCTTGGAAAAGCAGGTGAAATGATGCGAAAAAGAATATTAACCGTTTGCGGCGTGTTGCTTTTGGCTGTTTGCCTGCTGTTTTCCGCCTGCGGCAACGGGCCGGATTATGAAAAAATTTCAACCACCGCGCCGCCGGCCGGCGAAACGCAGGCACAGGCTGACGCAACAACCACCGCGCCGGCTGACACCGGCAACACCTTTGCGTTTGCCGCCGGTATTAAAATGGGCATGACCATTTCCGAAGTGCAAAAGTTAATCGGCCAGGAAGTGCCGGTAACCGAAGTGGACGGGCGCAAGAGCTTTTCCAACGATTTTTCGGGCATTTTCTTAAACTATTCCACCACCAAATCGGTGACGTTTATGTTTGACCCGGCGACGGAAAAGTTAGAGCAGTTACAGTTCCGCGGCAGTTCCGAAACGGACGGCGTGATGACGGCCGACGCGATTTTGTTGTTTGATATGCGCTACGGCGACCACGGTTCCTTTCAAAGCAACTACATGAACCACATTTGGTTCGCCGACGGGGTCTATATTGTTCTGTCCGTCATTGACGACCACAATTTTGCGGTGACATACACCGAAAAGAATTATTTTGAAGAAATTTATCCGGAAGAACTTGCGGCGTATAAAAACGCCCAATAACAGGGGAGAATAAGATATGGCAAAAAAAGGAGGTCTCGGGAAAGGCGTTGACGCGCTTTTCTTGGACAACGCGGTGGAAGAAAACGCCGTCCGGCTTTCGATTGACGAAATCGAGCCGAACCGCGACCAGCCCCGCAAAAATTTTGACGAAACCGCACTTGCGGAACTTGCCGACAGCATTCGCGAACACGGCGTTTTGCAGCCGCTTTTGGTGCGCCCCATGGCGGACGGGAGCTATCGGCTGATTGCCGGCGAACGGCGTTACCGCGCCGCGCGCATGGCGGGGCTTCGGGACGTGCCGGTCACGATTCGCGACATGACCGACGAAGAAGAAAGCATTTTCGCGTTGATTGAAAATTTACAGCGTGAGGACTTAAACGCGATTGAAGAAGCCGAGGGCTTAAAACGGCTGATTGACACGTTCGGCTTAACGCAAGAGCAGGCGGCCGCCCGCGTCGGCAAAAGCCGGACGGCGGTGACCAACTCTCTGCGGCTTTTGAATTTGCCGCCCGAAATTGCCGAACTTGTGCGCGACGGCAAAATCTCGATGGGCCACGCCCGCGCGCTTTTGACCGTTTCCGACCCGCAAGAGCTTTCGCGGATTGCGGGGCTTGTCGTGCAAAACGGGATTTCCGTGCGTGAGACCGAGCGGCTTGCGAAACGCGCCGGCCGCGAAAAGAAAGCACCGGAAAAACACCAGAAAAAACGCGACAGCTTTTATGACGAAGTTGAGCTTGCGCTGCGCGAAACTTTGGGCAGAAACGTAAAAGTCTATGTCGGCAAAGGCGGCCGCGGCACGCTGGAAATCGAGTTTTTCGGCACCGAGGATTTAAAAAAGCTCGCCGCGGATTTTGATGAAGACAGATAAATTTTTTCGGAGGAAAAAGATATGCTTGATATGAAATTTGTAAGGGAAAATCCCGAAATCGTAAAAGAAAACATCCGCAAGAAGTTCCAGGATGAAAAACTGCCGCTCGTTGACGAAGTGATTGAATACGACCGTCAGTTCCGCGACTGCAAGACCCGCGCGGATTCGCTTCGCGCCGACCGCAACCGCATCAGCAAGCAAATCGGCGGCTTAATGGCAAAAGGTATGCGCGAAGAAGCCGAACAGACCAAGCAAAAGGTCGCGGAAATCGCGAAAGAACTCGCCGAACTCGAAGAAAAAGAGACCGTCCTGCAAGAAGAAGTCCACAAGCGCATGATGGTGATTCCGAATATCATCGCCGACACCGTGCCGATCGGCAAAGACGACAGCGAAAACGTCGAGCTTGAACGTTTCGGCGAGCCGGTTGTGCCGGATTTTGAAATCCCCTATCATGTCGATATTATGGAGACGTTCTCCGGCATCGACCTTGATTCCGCCCGCAAAACCAGCGGCAACGGTTTTTATTATCTGCGCGGCGACATTGCCCGCCTGCATTCCGCTGTGCTTTCTTATGCGCGCGACTTCATGATTGACCGCGGGTTTACTTATTATGTGCCGCCGTTTATGATTCGCGGCGCGGTCGTCAACGGCGTGATGAGCTTTTCCGAAATGGAAAACATGATGTATAAAATTGAGGGCGAGGACCTGTATTTAATCGGCACGAGTGAACACTCGATGATCGGCAAATTCATCGACACCATTTTGCCCGAAAGCGACTTGCCCCAGACGCTCACGAGCTATTCGCCCTGCTTCCGCAAAGAAGTCGGCGCCCACGGCATTGAGGAGCGCGGCGTTTACCGCATCCACCAGTTTGAAAAACAGGAAATGGTCGTTGTCTGCAAACCCGAAGAAAGCGACAAGTGGTATGACGTCCTTTGGAACAACACCGTTGATTTCTTCCGCTCTTTGGATATTCCGGTGCGCACGCTCGAATGCTGCTCCGGCGACTTGGCGGATTTGAAGGTCAAGAGCTTGGACGTCGAAGCTTGGAGCCCGCGTCAGCAGAAATATTTTGAAGTCGGTTCCTGTTCGAACCTCGGCGACGCCCAGGCGAGAAGACTCGGCATTCGCGTCAAAGGCGAAAACGGCAACTATTATGCCCACACGCTCAACAACACCGTGGTTGCGCCCCCGAGAATGCTGATTGCGTTCCTCGAAAACAACCTCTGCGCCGACGGCACGGTGAAAATCCCCGAACCGCTGCGCATGTATATGGGCGGCAAGGACAAGCTCGTTCCGAATGCGAAATAAAAAGGAAAACAGAGGAGAGATGAGTATGTATGAGGAGAATTGCCGCGTTGAAGCGGAGAAAGAGCACGCACGTTATAAAAAACAAAACCGGATTTTAAATTTGTGCGCTTTAGGTCTGTTAATTTTGTTAGTGGTCTGGTTTTGGGCATTGTTTAGTCTTGAGGGGAAAGCTTATACTTTAATTGGCGGTATGATTATTTTCCCTGTGCTGATTAACGTTGTAAGAAGAAAAAAACAGCAAAATATATCGCGGTATAACCGAATCATGCTGGAATTAGAAAGAATTGCCATAAATGATAGAGTTAAAAACTCGTGATAACGCAGTTCTCGCAGGTGCTTAACACGCAAAAATTATGTGTAGGGGCGGGGATTTTCCCCGCCCTTTTTGTGTACGCCGGCGCGTGCCAACGCGCTGTGAAAACGCGCAGGCAGCGCGTTTTTTCCGTTTTTTCCCGACCCGGTATTACCTTTGCTGAAATCTTGCGGGCGGGCACGGAGACCCGCCCCTACAAAAAACAGTTGAGGCCGATGTCGGGAGGACCAAGTTGTTTTTATTACGAAGTAAAAGCCACGATTTGTTGTGCGCCAGTGCGCACCGCGATTCGGAGTGCCCGGCGGCCCGTGTCCGTGCCTCAAATTGAAGCAAGCAGATTCCGGCCTTTGAAAGGAAAGCATATCTCACGCTACCTGCGCGAATTCGGTGCACGCCGGTGCGTACCGACGCACGGCGAATACGTGCAGAAAGAAAGC
>HHCFC01400__coassemble_2114_pt1 | contig 12755 bp, 10 predicted proteins | sample HHCFC01400__metabat2_high_PE_022 | metagenome-assembled genome bin HHCFC01400
TTGAAAGCCCCGAAGCGTTAATCGAAATGCCGCGCACCTGTAACTGTGCCAGCAATTCCTTTTGCCGCATACCGGCAGCGTGACGAAGCTGCTCTACGCGGCTTCCCACCAAGTTTTTATTCCCCAAATTTTGTTTTCGAACACGCATGACCCTCCGCAAATCCTCCTGCATCCATTCTCTGAAAAGGTACTGTTTGTTCCCTTTTCTTGACTACATAGTAGCACAATAAAAACAGGCATGCAAGGAAAAAAACGGAAAAGACACAAAAAGTTTACAAACTCTGAAAATCGACGTTTAATCCGAAAGAAAATGAATAAACAAACCGCTTAAAAGCTTTGGCTCAAACCAAGTGGATTTCGGCGGCATGACGGCGCCCGCGTCGGCTATCGCCATTAAATCATCGAGCGTCGTGGGGTACATGGCAAACGCGGCGGTCATTTCCCCGCTGTTCACACGTTTTTCAAGTTCCGAAAGGCCGCGGATTCCGCCGACAAAATCAATCCGCTTGTCGGTTCTCGGGTCTTCAATGCCGAGCAACGGACCAATCACAAGGGATTGTAAAACAGACACGTCCAGCCGCGCGACCGGGTCGCTTTCGTTCACAACACCGTCTTTCGCAGTCAGCGCATACCATTTTCCCGAAAGGTAAAGCCCGAAGGTGTGCTTTTTTTGCGGATGATAAGCCGCTTCGCCGACGCATTCGACGGTGAAATCGGCGGAAAGCGCTTCTAAGAAAGCGGCGGTCGTATAGCCGTTTAAATCTTTCACCAGACGGTTATAGTCGAGAATGCGAAGTTCCTCTGCCGGGAAAAGGACAGAAAGGAAAAAGTTAAATTCCTCGTCGCCTTGATAGTCGGGATTTGCCGCGCGCCGCATTTGCGCCACGCGCACCGCCGAAGCCGCACGGTGATGCCCGTCGGCGATATACAGGGAATCTACGGCTTCAAACTGCTTTTGAAGCGCGACAATGGTTTCTTTGTCATCTATCACCCAAATCGTTTGGCGAACGTCGTCCGCGGTGAAATCATAAACCGGCTCGTGCGCCGTTTGCCAAGCTTTGAGCAAGTCAGAAATTGCCTGTTTGCCGCGATAGGTTAAGAAAATCGGACCGGTATTGGCGTTCAGCGTATCGACGTGGCGAATACGATCCGCTTCTTTTTCAGCGCGGGTCAATTCGTGCTTTTTAATCCGGTTATCCAAATACGCGTCCACGCTCGCGCAGGCGACAAGGCCCGTTTGGGTGCGTCCTTTCCAGGTTTGGGCATATATGTAAAAGCAGTTTTCAGGGTCTTGTTCGAGCGCCTGGGCGGAAATCAATTCACTTAAATTCCGCTTTGCCTGCAAATAGACCTTGTCGTCATAAATATCCACGGTTTTCGGCAAATCGATTTCCGCTTTATCGACATGAAGAAACGAATACGGATTGCCGAACGCCATTTTCCGCGCTTCGTCGGAATTCATAACGTCATAGGGCAGCGCCGCGATTTTGTCGGCATACCCCGCCGCCGGACGATACGCCCGAAAAGGTTTAACTGTTGCCATTTTTATACCTCTCTTTTTTTCGAGATTCTATGTAAAAGGAAAAAGATTGCTGTGCAGAACAGAACCCCTGCCGCCGCGCCGACAGAATCGACAAACACGTCCCGAAGCTGACAGGCGCGCCCGGGTACGAAATATTGGTGCGCTTCATCGCTCACTGCGTAAAGCGCCGCTGTCAAAACGGAAAGCGCCGGCTGCGGCGCACGGAAACTGACAAAATAAGCACAGTACAACAAAAGGGACAGCCCGCAATATTCGAGTGCATGCGCAGCTTTTCGGACAAAATGGGAGGAAAACTCTATTCCGAAGCGCGAAAGCAGCGCCGCAATCACGCCGTCGCTTCGGCTTTGCGATTCGGTTGCGGGTTCCTGCGACAAAAAGAAGATAATTGCCATGCACAAAACCACAAGCGCCCAACTGACGAAAAGCAAAATCCGCCGCTTATTTCTTGGTTGCGTCAATGAAGTACACATAATCCTCCGAAGAGTAAAAATAAATTCCCGCGGTGTCGTCGGAAGTGACAAAATAGCTTTCCTGATAGAACAAAGGCAAAATCACAGCGTGCTGCAGCAAATAATCTTCCGCCGCATTGCAAGCCGCTCGAAGTTTGCTGAAATCCGACGCGCTTGTGCGAAGGCCGGAGAGCATCGACGTGTAGTTCGCGTCTGTAAAGCCGAACAGGTTGTCAGACGAAAAAGCGGTTTCCAAAAAATCCGCCGTCATCACAGAAGTTGCAGTCAGCGGATACAGCGCAACCGTGAAGTTGCCGTCGGCAACCTCGGCTTCAAGTTCCGTCTGGCTGACAATTTTCAGCGTGGTGACAAACTTCACGCCGAGCACCTTTTGCCAGTTTTGCACGATTTTACGAATAAAGTCGCTGTCCTCGTCGGTGCAGAGAATTTCCAATTCCACCGACGACGCGCCCAGTTCTAAAAGCGCTTCTTCGAAACAGGATTTGGCAAGTTCTGCGTTATAAGGCAACAGATTTGCGCTCTGCCCCTCTTGCCGATAAGCATCGGCACCGATTTTGCAATACGGCGGCACAAGTCCCGTCGCACGCTCAATATTTTCCCCTAAAGCGGAAAAGTCGCTCAGGTCCGCCGCATAACAAAGCGCCTTTCGCAAGTTTTCATTCGCAAGCGACGTGTTGCGCTGGTTGAAAATCAAAGATTGCGTGGTGTTTTCCAACGGCTGCACCGCCAAATCCGAAGTATCTTCCAACGCGTCAAACTGCGTCTTGCTCAAAAACGCCGCGTCATAGGTGCCGGATGCCATTTTCTCCGGGATTTTGGAAGCATCGTCATTATAATATAACGTAAGGCTTGATGGCTTTACATCGGTTTCGCCGTTATAATCTTCATTGTGCACCATTTTGATTAAGGTCTTTTCCTGCCAGCTGGAAACGTGGAACGGTCCGTTGCCGAGCGTGTAGCCCGCTTCGAGGCCATAGCGCCCGTTGGTAAGATTAAAGAACTCTTCGTCACACGGCATTGCGCCCGGAGAAGTCAACGCATATAACAAATTGTCATCGGCGTAAGCAAGCGTAATTTGCACGGTGAAGTTGTCGAGCGCCTGCACACCGAGAGAACTTACGGGCGCGGCACCTGTAAAAATCGCCTGCGCACCGGAAATTGCCGAGAACAAATAGGCGTCCGGCGAGCCGGTTTGGGGGGCCACGGCGCGCTGCAGCGCAAAGACGAAATCTTGCGCATACACCGTTTTGTCAAACGTCTCTTTATAATTTTCGCCCAATAGCGTTTTGTGGCCGGAATACAGCGCCCAGTGTGCGTCCTGACGCAGTTTGAATGTGTAAACCAGCCCATTGTCGGAAACCGAATAGCTTTCGGCGACGCCGTTGTGAATGGTGCCGTCGGCACCCACGGTCACAAGCCCTTCATAGCAATTGGAAATCACCAACCGTTCGGCGTTGGAATCCGCAATCTGGGGGTCAAGGCTGGTCGGCTCATCGGTTATGGGCATGGAAAAGGTCTTTCCCGCCTTGGTTTTACCGAAACAGCCGGAGAGGGACACGGTCAACAATATGCAAATGAGTAAAACAGAAACAATTCTCTTTCCCACAAGAATACCTCACAAACTATAATATTCGTATTGTATCACACATTGTTTTGAAAATCTATCCCATTCCGAAAAAAGACCGCCTTCCGAAAGGAAAGCGGTCTAGATTCAGTTTAATTTTACGCGGCGGCGTTTTCGTTCGCGGCCTCTGCCGTGTTTTCTTCTTGATCCGCCGTTGCAGGTTCTTCGTCGTTTCCGTTGTTTGTGTTCGACTCTTCCTTATCGCCCGTTGCAGGATCTGTGGTTGTTTCCGCCGGCTTTGTTGTTGTAGTTGTCGGCGGTGCTACCGTTGTTGCCGGCGCTGTTGTGCCGGCAGGCTTCGTGGTTAAATTAGAACCGCCCTGATTGCCTTTATCGGAATTCTTATTGTTATTGTCATCGTCATCCGAATCCGACTTGTTGTTCGAGCTGCCGGAATCGTTTGCCGAAATTACGCTGTCGGGGACCGTATCGAGCGGCTCACCGTAAATGAACTCGTGAATGTGCTGGGTAGCTTCAGACAGGTCGTAACGCCACACCCACGCGCCGCCATACATGCCGCCGATTGCGTTCTCTTCATCGCCCGGAATGGTCAGGGTTTGAATCGTGATATCTTTGGTAATCATCGGCGCAAAAGACATAATTTCGGAGAACGAAAGTGAGGTTTCGCAAAGAGACATCATTGTGCGCACCATTTCCGCGTATTTTGCGGGACTTACCTTTTTCGCCTGCACAATTAACGCTTCAATGACCTTTCTCTGGCGGTTGGAGCGAGCCACGTCGGAGTCGATTTTACGAAGCCGCGCGTAAACGACCGCCTGCTCACCGTTCAGGTGCACCGTACCCGCTTCGTCCAAATAATTGAAATCGGGGTTTTCGTCGTCTCCGATATCATTTAAATGCTTACGTTCCGCTTCGGTCACTTCAATGTCGATACCGCCGAGAATGTCAATCGCATCTGCCAATTTATAGAAGTTGATTGTGGCGTAGTCGGTGATATTCATCCCGAAGTTTTGGTTAATTGTTTTAATCGCCAGTTCTGCGCCGCCGAACGCATAAGCATGGGTGATTTTTTGGTTTTTATGTCCTTCAATCGCAACATAACTGTCGCGCAAAATCGACGTCAATTTGACAATGTTATTGTTTTTATCCACACTGACAATAATAATGGAATCCGACCGGCCGGAGAAAGAGTCTTCGTCGCGGGTATCCACGCCGAACAGCGCGACGTTGAAAATGTCGGAGTCGCCGTATTTGTCTTGGATTTCGGAAGAAATCCCGAGGTTGTCCTCGTTGATGTCCGTTCTGAAGCTGTTATAAATGCCGTAAACCGTGGCAAACGCAATCAGCGCAAGCAAAATCAAAGCAATCAAAACATAAACAACAATGCGTTTCCACTTTTTTAAAGCAAACCATTTTTTGCCGAACTTGCTGTTGCGGAATTTGCTGTTGGCTCTTTTTTCCGCTTTCCGCTTTTCTTTCGCCAATTTTTTCTCAACTTTTTCGTCGAGTTTGCGGTTGAGCTCAATTTCCTGCTCTTCTGTCCGCTTTCTGTCCTTTCTCATAACACACCTCTGTTTCAATATGAACCCTTTGGCGTTCAAAAATGCCGTAAAACATGGAGTTGATTATACAACGAAAGTCGAATTGTGTCAATTATGTGTGCCGGATTTTAACAATTCGGTTACATTTCTGTTAAGCCTTGCCGCGCAAGACAGAATATACCATATCGGGAAGATCGCTCATAATCGCGTCGGCGCCGATACGAATCAAGTGCCGCACTTTTTCGGGCTTGTTTATGGTCCAGTACTGCACGGCAATATTGTTTTTGTGCGCGTAATTGACAAGCCGCGCCGTGCCGAGATTAAAGACGTGGTCGTCATAAGGAATTTGGAGCGCGGCAAAACGGTAGTGCCCGGGTTTGTGGTGAATCCCGAACAGGCTCGAAAAATAAAAACCGCAAACCTCCCGCACGCTCGCCGAGCGCAGCATATCGGGATATTTCTCAGACATATACCGGCTGATTTCCCCATGGAACGTGCCGATAACCGCGCGCTTTAAAAGGCCGAATTCCGACAAGGTTTCGTAAAGCTTGTCCGCTGCGCGGCGCCCGCGGTCGCCGCCGTCTTTGAGTTCAATGATAAATCTGTAATTTTTAAAGGGCGCAAGATAGGTGAAAATATCCCGCAGGCGCATCACATGCAAATCGTCCGGAATTTGGTCGCCGCGCAAGCCCGCATACGGCGTTTTGCCGTCGGCGGTTTCAAAATGTTCGCCCATGTTAAGCTTATAAAGTTCTTCATAAGTTTTCTCTTTCGGGAGCACACCCGCTTTGCCGAAGGCTTCTTTTGCGTTGCTCGTGCGGTCGAAAGTGTCGTCGTGCAGCAAAATCAGCTCGCCGTCTTCGGTCAAATGCAAATCAAATTCAAACACATCGGTAAAAAACGAATCGCTTTCCACACAGTTGCGAAATGCCCGCAAGGTGTTTTCCGGCGCAATCCCCGCACCGGAACGGTGGGCGGAAACCATTGTTTCGCCGTTAGGCACAATATAAGGATTTCTTTTTTTGTCGTCGGATTTGTCCGCCGGCAAAACCGGCTCGACCGGGTCGTCGTAATCGTGAGAAATCACAAGATAAAACGCAGTCAGCGCGAGCGCCAGACCGCCGGTTGCTTTCAATACCGTTTTTATTTTCATGGCAATCACCTGTAATTTAAAATGAAATCTAATTTTATTGTATTCTTTTTTTCGGTAAAGTCAACGCTCTTTCGACCGAAACCGAACATATTGGACACCCGCTTTTTCCGTGTCCATTTTTAAGCCGTATTTCTCCTTTTCCTTGTATAAGAATTGTTTGACAGGCGCCGGCGGTTATGATAAACTGAAAAAGAATTGAATTGCTTTGAAAGGGATGTTTGACTATGAAAAAGGCCCTCTCTGTTTTGCTCGCCTGTCTTCTTTTGGCGGCGCTGATGATTCCTGCGTTTGCAGCGTCTGTTTCGGTTACCCCGAAAGCGGTGCTTTCCGACGACGGCGTTGTTACCGTCACGCTGGACTTGCCCGCGGGTGCAGACCTTGCGACGTTTGCCACCACGCTCACTTATGACGCCGACAAGCTCGAGTTTTCCGAAGTCAAATTCGGCGCGGGCGATATGTACACGTCCAACACGAACACGGCGGGGGAAGTCGGGCTTTACATGGTCTGGTCCGCTTCGCAAAACACAGCGGCTACACTCGCCACAGTTACGTTTAAAGTAAAAGAGAACGCCGCAGGCACGACGGATATTGCTTTTAAAAATACCGAAGCAACTGACAGCACGGACCAAGCCCTTGACCTTTCGTTTGCAGGTGGCTCACTTTCCGTAACTTTAAGCGAACTTCCGCCCGTCGATGAAAAAATCCCCTCGACCGCCGGCAGATATGCGGCGATTGGGTCCGCTTGCGCGGTGGTTGTCGCCGCAGCGGTTATCACCGGCGTTGCCGTAAAACGCAGAAAGAACGCAGCGTAATTTCGCTTTTCAGAAAATAAAAGGCTTTGCAATCCGGCACAGGAAAAATCCTGTGCCGGGTATTTTTTTGTAAAAATTGCACGGCAACCGAATTTTGCAAACCGAAATTACAGCAAAAATTGGTAGTTTGGAAACCGGAATGTATGGCGCAACCGGAGGAAAATGTGTATTCTGTAAGTGTTCCCGGGAGGCAAAACGATACACACGCCGCCGGACAAAAAAGACAAAAAGACAACTCCGTCTGCATATTTTAAATTGAGAAAAGGAGCGTTACCACTATGAAAAAAACAAATACCATTCACTTCGGCATCCAGAGAAAAATCGTTGCAAATATGACTTCCGAAAGCTGGGAGACCATTCCGCACGTTACCTATATGTATGAACCCGACGTCACCGATTTTATGAAAGAATACAAAAAGCTGAACTTGAACAGAAGCGGCGAAGATAAAATTACGGTCAACACGCTGATGCTCAAAGTCATCAGCGAGGGCTTAAAAGCCGCCCCGTTGATGAACTCGCATATCCACTTCAACCGCAAACTCGTCCGCGGCGAAATTGACACGTTTGAAGACATCAACATTTCCATGCCGATGATTTTGCCGAACGGCGAAATGATGACAGTGAACCTGCATAATTTTGAAAACAAAAACCTCGACGAAATGACCGACTACATTGCCGACGTTGCGCGCCGTGCGAAAAATACCGACCTCAACGAAGCGATGTTTGAGGTATCTTTGGATAACACTTTAACCGCGCTCAAGCACGGCAAAATCGGTCAGACCGTCTGCCGCTTAATCGGCTCAAAAACCGGCAAGCACAAAGTCAAGACCCTGTCCGGCAAAGCGAAACGCGAATACGAGGCGATTCCCGTTACCGAGCGTTTGACCAAACATGACATTGAACAAGGCACCGTAACCATTTCCAATATCGGTTCGATTTACCGCCAGCAAAAAGGCGCGGTCGCCCTTTTGGAAATCGTGCCGCCGCAGGTCACCGCGTTCGGCGTGGGCGCCGTTCAGGATAAGCCGGTTGTCATAACCGACGAATTCGGCGAAAAACGCATTGAAGCGCGCCAGGTGCTGCCGATTTGCATTGCGTTCGACCACAGAGCACTCGATTTCGGCGACATCGTGCCGTTCTTAAAAACTTTGGACAATATTTTCGAAAATCCGAAGATTATGCATTCCTGGAAAGGCAAAGAGAAAAATCAGAAAATCATCGCCATGGACGCTTAAAACTTCTCTACCGACATTCCCCCTTCCCACACAAAGTGTCCGTGAAACAAAAAACATCCGCAACCTTTTAGTTGCGGATGTTTTTTTTACGCCGGCAAGTCCCGAAGCGATTTGAATACATAGCCTTGCGCCCGCGCTTCGTCGATGATGCGCCCGAGGGCGTTCGCGTTGTCCGGCGACACGGAGTGCAGCAAAATGACAGCGCCCGGGTGCAGCCGTGCGGTCACCGTCTCAAAAGCGTAGTCCGCCCCTTTTTGGTTTTCTAAATCCCAGTCGGAATACGCAAGCGACCAGAAAACGCTTGTGTACCCCAGCGAGCCGACCAAGTCGAGTGCACAATCGGAATACTCACCCATCGGGAAGCGGAAATACGGTTCGCTGTAACCGAAGTTGGTGCGCAGGTAATCGTCCATGCCCTTTATTTCCTCCGCCATTTCCAACCGTGTCAGCGTCGGAAAGGACGGGTGTTTTACAGAGTGGTTGCCGACGATATGCCCTTCCGCAATCATCCTTGCGATAAGCTCGGGGTAATCCTTGACCTGCGGCAGCGTGCAGAAAAAGGCGGACGGCACATTCTTTTCTTTGAGGACATCCAGAATTTGTTCGGTGTAGCCGTTTTCATAACCGCAGTCGAAGGTCAAATACAACACCTTTTCGTCTGTGGTTTTTTGGTCGAGACACACCGCCTTATACCCGTTCGTTTCAAAATATTGCTGGTTGCCCACCGAGATGGAATGCGGCTGCCCGTCTTTTGCAACGCCGTAGCCGTAGCCGTGCTTTTCGGTTGAAAGCCCTTTGGTGTTTTCCGGGTCACTGACAATAAAGTTTTGCAGCGGCAGCGCCGGAAGCCCCGTATAGGTTTCGCCGTTTTGCAAAACCGGCTTTTGCGCCGTCACGGGCAGCGGCGTTGCCATGATTGTGGTTTCACTTTGCGGCGTCTCGGTGCCCGACTCCGCCGACCGCCCGGTTGCACCCGGTTGCGTCGTGGTTGCATCGCTAAGTGTATCGCCGCCCCCGCAGGCGCACAGCGAGAGACAAAGACCTAAGCACACCGCGCCGGTTAATAATCTTTTATTCATTTTTTCGTTCTCCAAATACACGGCGCCCGCAGCAAAAGCCGCAGGCGCCGGAATTTTCCCGCAGCCGGTTATTTCATCATATATTGCATGTTATCCACCAAATTGGTGAACGTGTTGACCGCTTTTTTCGCCGCCTTTTTCGCCTTGCGTTTGGTGGAATTGCCTTTCATGGCGCTGCCGACCATTGCGACCGCACCGCCGACCGCAAGACTCATGCCCACGGCTTTCATTGCCGTATTCATTTGACTGTTCATGCTTTTCCCTCCCAAAAGTTTTTGTATTTCTATTTTGCGCGAAAACGAGAAAATCATAAGGAGAAAACTTTTTTCGGTTTTGGTAATTTTTTAAAATTATTTTCACAAAAAAGCGTCGGAAAACCGCGCGGTTTGTAAAGCCTTCTCGTTGACAAGAAGCACGCGGTATTATATAATAAATCGTATTGTGATTTCGGCTTTGTTTTGAAAAAAGCAAAGCAAATTTAAGGAGGATACCATAATGGTAAAGGCGATCGTCGGCGCCAACTGGGGCGACGAGGGCAAAGGCAAAATTACGGACATGTTTGCAGAAAAAGCGGATATCGTTATCCGGTTTCAGGGCGGTGCAAACGCGGGCCACACCATCATCAACGACCGCGGCCGGTTTGCGTTTCATCTGATGCCCAGCGGCGTCTGCTATGACCACACCACCTGCATCATCGGCAACGGTGTTGCGCTCGACATTCAGAAGTTCTGCAAAGAGCTGGACGATGTCAAAAAGGCGGGGCTCAACCCCAAGCTGCTCGTTTCCGAGCGCGCCCAGATTTTGATGCCCTATCATATTTTATTTGACGAATATGAAGAAGAGCGTCTCGGCAAAAATGCATTTGGTTCCACCAAAAGCGGCATCGCGCCGTTCTTCAGCGACAAATACGCCAAAATCGGCATTCAGGTCAACGAGCTGTTTGACGACGACTCTTTGAAAGCAAAGCTCCACAACATTTGCACGCTCAAGAACCTGACCTTAGAGTATGTTTACCACAAACCGCTTTTAGACGAACAAGAACTTTTCGACACCTGCGTGAAATATCGTGAAATGATTGCGCCGTATGTCTGCGACACGCGCGCCTATCTTGCGAAAGCGATGGAAGACGGCAAAGAAATTTTGCTCGAAGGCCAGCTCGGCACGCTCAAAGACCCCGACTTCGGCATTTACCCCATGGTTACCTCCTCCTCCACCCTCGCCGCTTACGGCGCGGTCGGTGCGGGTATCCCGCCCTATAAAATCGAAGAAATTATTTGCGTGACCAAAGCGTATTCCTCCGCGGTCGGCGCCGGTGAATTTGTTTCGGAAATTCTTGACGAAGACGAAGCGCAGGCGCTGCGCGTACACGGCGGCGACAAAGGCGAGTTCGGCGCAACCACCGGCCGCCCGCGTCGTGTGGGCTGGTTTGACTGCGTTGCAACCCGTTACGGCATTGCCTGCCAGGGCGCAACCAAAGTGGTCATGACCGCGCTCGACTGTCTTTCTTACCTCGACGAAATCAAAGTTTGCGTCGGCTATGAAGTGGACGGCAAAGTCATCAAAGATTTCCCGACCACCCCGACTTTGAAAAAATGCAAACCGGTGTTTGAAACGCTCAAAGGCTGGCACTGCAACATCAAGGGCATCCGCAACTACGATGAGCTTCCGAAAGAAGCGCGCGACTATGTGGAATTCATTGAAAAACAGCTCGGTTACAGAATTGACATGGTTTCCAACGGACCGGAGCGCGAAGCGATTATTGTCAGATAAACCAAAGGAGTGCCTATGGAGAAAATTTTAGTTTTGGACTTCGGCGGGCAGTATAACCAGTTGATTGCGCGCCGTGTCCGCGACCATCATATTTATGCGGAAATTTTGCCCTATACCACACCCCTGTCGGTTATTCGCGAAAACGGCTATAAGGGCATCATTTTCACCGGCGGTCCGAATTCCGTTTATGACGAAACTTCGCCGCATTACGAAAAAGACATTTTGGAGCTCGGCGTGCCGGTCCTCGGCATTTGCTACGGCTGCCAGCTGATGGCGTATCTTTCGGGCGGCACGGTCAGCACCGCGCCGGTTTCGGAATACGGCAAAATTGAGCTGACCGTCTCAAAAGAAGATAGCCCGCTGTTTTCTGACGTGCCGAAAACGAGCACGGTTTGGATGAGCCACACCGATTACATATCCGCCGCGCCCGAGGGCTTCGAGGTTATCGCGAAAACGGAAAACTGCCCCTGTGCCGCAATGCAGAATCCGGGAAAAAAGCTGTATGCCGTGCAGTTCCACCCGGAAGTTACCCACAGCGTCTACGGCGACAAAATGCTCGAAAATTTCTTATATAAAGTCTGCGGCTGCAAAGGCGACTGGAAAATGGACAGCTTCATTGACGACACCGTCAAAGCGCTGCGCGAACAAATCGGCGACAAACACGTCATTTTAGGTCTTTCCGGCGGCGTGGATTCGTCGGTTGCGGCCGGTCTTTTGAGCCGCGCGGTCGGCAAGCAACTCATCTGCGTTTTCGTGGACCAGGGCTTGATGCGCAAAAACGAAGGCGACTTCGTCGAAGAAACCTTCACCAAATTGTTTGATATGCAGTTTGTCCGCGTCAACTGCGGCGACGTATTTTTATCGAAATTAAAAGGCGTGACCGACCCCGAAGAAAAACGCCACATCATCGGCGACGCGTTTTATGAAGTCTTTTGGGACGAAATTAAAAAGCGCGCCCACGGCGATGCGTTTTTCGCACAAGGCACGATTTATCCCGACCGCATCGAAAGCGGTAAAGGCGCTTCCGGCAAAGGCGCGGGCAGTGCGGTGATTAAAACGCACCATAACCAAAGAGCGCTCCCGGACGACGTTGATTTCTTGGGCGTCATTGAGCCTTTGAAAGATTTGTTTAAAGACGAAGTGCGCGCGGTCGGCGAAAAGCTCGGCATTCCGCACGAGCTCGTTTGGCGTCAGCCGTTCCCCGGTCCGGGACTGGGCGTTCGCATTCTCGGTGAGATTACCGCGGAGAAAATTCGTATCGTACAAGATGCAGACGCGGTTTTGCGCGACGAAATGGCGAAAAACGGCTACGAAAAAAATCTCAGCCAGTTCTTCACCGTTTACACGGGCGCAAAGGCGGTCGGCGTAATGGGCGACCACCGCACCTATGAAAATGTCATCGCCATTCGCGCGATTACCACCGACGACTTCATGACGGCGGACTGGGCGCGGATCCCCTATGACATTTTGGCGACGGTTTCCAACCGCATCACCAACGAAGTGGACGGCATCAACCGCGTCGTCTATGACATCACTTCCAAACCCCCCGGCACCGTGGAGTGGGAGT
>HHCFC01400__coassemble_2163_pt1 | contig 12322 bp, 9 predicted proteins | sample HHCFC01400__metabat2_high_PE_022 | metagenome-assembled genome bin HHCFC01400
AGTGCATATTTAATTGCCAAATAAAAAAGACCGACAATAATCACCACAAAAACGGTGTTGATAATAAACGACCGGCGTTTTTCGATTTTGTCCATAGGTTGCTCCTTTTTTGGTTGCCGAAACGGCAAGACTTTCAGTATATATACATTTTATACTATTTTGCTGAAAGATACAATCAATAATAGAAAGTTTTATAGAATTTTAGCTTTTAGAAAAATTTTTCTTTATTCTAAAGCGCTTTTGTGGTAAAATGCTATCTGTATCAATATATTTTAGGATGTGAGAATATGTATGTTGCTGTAATGGGTTACGGCACGGTCGGCTCCGGTGTTGTGGAGGTTTTCAACAAAAATCATGAAAGCATTGTCAAACGCAGCACCCAGAGCGCTTTGGAAATTCGTTACATTCTGGATTTGCGCGATTTCCCGGGCGATCCGAATGCGGATAAATTCATTAAGGATTTTAACATTATTTTAAACGACCCCGAAGTGAAAATTGTGGTCGAGACGATGGGCGGTTTGCACCCGGCGTTTGAGTTTGTCTCTTCGCTTTTAAAAGCGGGCAAAAGCGTTGTCACCTCCAACAAGGAACTGGTCGCGGCAAAAGGCTATGAGCTTTTGAAAATGGCGGAAGAAAACAACGTAAACTTTCTGTTTGAAGCGTCTGTCGGCGGCGGGATTCCGATTATCCGCCCGATTACCCAGTGCCTTGCCGCGAACGAAATCGACGAAATCGCCGGCATTCTCAACGGCACGACCAACTTTATTCTCACAATGATGATTGAAAAGCAAATGTCCTTTGAAGACGCGCTCAAACTCGCGCAGGACAACGGCTATGCGGAAAAAGACCCGACCGCCGATATCGAAGGGCAGGACGCCTGCCGCAAAATTTGCATTTTGGCGTCGCTTTGCTTCGGCAAACATGTTTACCCCGACAGCGTCCACACCGAAGGCATTACCAAAATCGCTTTGGAAGACGTTGCTTATGTCCGCAATTACGGCGGCGTGATTAAACTGCTCGGACGCGCAAAACGGCTTGACAACGGCAAGATTTCCGCAATGGTCAGCCCCGCCGTCGTGATGGACGGCAGCCAGCTTGCCTCCGTCCGCGACGTGTTCAACGCCATTTTGGTGCGCGGTGACGCAATCGGCGACGTCGTGTTTTACGGCAAGGGCGCGGGCAAACTCCCGACCGCAAGTGCCGTTGTGGCGGACGTTATCGACTGCGCAAAACACGTCGGGCGCAAAAAAGCGTTCGGCTGGGGTCCGAGTGAAGACGATTATGTGGTTGATTACAAAACCCTGCCCACTTCGCTTTATATTCGCGCTTCGGTTGCTGACAAAGCCGCCGCGTTGGAAAACGTGGAAGCAAAGTTCGGCAAAGTGCGCGTCTTGACCCGCGACAACGCCCCCGAAACGGAGTTCGCATTCGTGACCGGTGAAGATGTAGAACAGACGCTTTGCGACAAGCTCACCGAAATTCCGGGCCTTACGGTTTTGTCGTCCATTCGCATCACCGACTATTAATTCAGTAAAACAGACGGCAGGTTTCTGCCGGATTTGGAGGTATATATGGGACTTATCGTTCAGAAGTTCGGCGGCAGCTCGGTTGCCAATGCCGAAAGAGTGATGAATGTCGCAAATATCGTTACGGATACCTACCGCGCGGGCAACGATGTTGTCGTCGTGGTTTCGGCGCAGGGCGATACGACCGACGATTTGATTGAAAAAGCGAAAGAAATCAATCCTTCCGCTTCCAAGCGCGAATTGGATATGTTGTTGACCGCCGGTGAGCAGATTTCGATTGCGCTGCTTGCGATGGCGATTGAAAAGCTGGGCTATCCCGTGGTTTCCCTTTTGGGTTGGCAGGCCGGCTTCAACACCAGTTCCGCTTACGGCATTGCGCGGATTAAATCGATTAAAACCGACCGTATGCGCGCGGAAATCGACCGGCACAACATTGTGGTGGTCGCGGGCTTCCAGGGCATCAACAAATATGATGACCTGACCACGCTCGGCCGCGGCGGTTCCGACACAAGCGCGGTTGCCATTGCAGCGGCAATGCACGCCGACCGCTGCCAGATTTTCACCGATGTCGAGGGCGTGTTTACCGCCGACCCGCGCAAGGTGCCCAATGCGAAAAAATTGCAGGAAATCACCTATGATGAAATGCTCGAGCTCGCCACGCTCGGCGCGCAGGTGCTCAACAACCGCTCTGTGGAAATGGCGAAAAAATACAATGTGGAAATTGAAGTGCTTTCCAGCCTGAAAAGAGTTCCCGGCACAATCGTTAAGGAGGTCGCAAAAATGGAAAAAATGCTGGTCAGAGGTGTAACAAAAGATACGGACGTCGCCCGTATTTCCGTCAAGAGTATCCCCAACAACCCGGGCGTTGCCTTTAAACTGTTCGCAAAGCTCGCGCAGAAGAAAATCAACGTCGATATCATTCTCCAATCTATCGGCAGAGATGACACGAAAGACATCACCTTTACCGTTTCCAAGGAAAATGCAGACGAAGCGGTCAAAGCGGTGCACGACACCTTTGACATTGACGACAAAAACATCGTCTGCGACACCGAGGTTGCGAAAATCTCCGTTGTCGGCGCCGGTATGGAATCTCACCCCGGCACGGCTTCCAAAATGTTTGAAGCGCTTTATGAGCACGACATCAACATTGATATGATTTCCACAAGCGAAATCAAGATTTCCGTGCTGATTAACGCGAAAGATGCGGACCGCGCGGTTTCCGCTGTGCACAAAGCGTTCTATCCGGCGGACTGATTCAAAAAGAAGAATTCAGAAAGCAAAAAGCAAATCCCCCGTCCAAAGACTGGGGATTTTTATTGCCTTTTTTAAACGACCGTGCCGAGAATCAGCGGTCGCTTTTTAGGTGCTGCTTCGCCGAACGTCAGCGCTTCCAAAAACCGCGCTTTGCCGGCTTGCAGTTTTTCGTCGCTTGACGCGAACAATTCGGCAATCGGCTCACCTTTTCTTACGGCGTCGCCGGTCTTTTTATAAAGCACAATGCCCGCCGCCGGGTCAATGCTGTCGGTTTTCACCGCGCGCCCCGCGCCCAAAAGCGAAGCGCTTTCGCCGACTTTGTGGGTGTCCATATGGGTAAGGTAGCCGCCCGTTTGTGCCGTCACGGTGGTGTGCACCGCGGCTTTTCGGAAACATTCGCTTTCCGACAGCACGTGCGCGTCACCGCCCTGCGCTTCGACCCATTCCTGTATTTTTAAAAACGCTTTGCCGCTTGTCAGCGCGGTTTCTGCCTGCTTGTATGCGTCTTCATAGGCACTGCCGTAGCTCATTGAAAGCAGGTGCGCCGAGAGTGTCAGACAAAGTTCACGCAGTTGTGCGTCACCGCGGTTTTGTAAAATGGCGGCGGCCTCTGTAACCTCTAAGGCGTTGCCGATATGCGTGCCGAGCGGGGTGTCCATATCGGTAATGACCGCAGCGGTGTTGCGGCCGCAGCTTTTTCCGATTTTCACCATCAGCTTTGCGAGCGCTTCGGCGTCCTCTTTGGTCTGCATAAACGCGCCGCTGCCGCATTTTACGTCCAGCGCAATGTTTTGCGCGCCCGCCGCCAGCTTTTTGCTCATAATGCTCGACGCAATCAGCGCAATGTTGTCCACCGTCGCCGTCGCGTCGCGCAGAGCATATAAAAGCTTATCCGCCGGGGCAAGGTCGCCCGTCTGCCCGATAATGCTCACGCCCACGCGGTTGACCTGGGCGAAAAATTCTTCGTTGGAAAGCGCGGTGCGATAGCCCGGAATGCTCTCTAATTTATCCACCGTGCCGCCGGTGTGCCCGAGCCCCCGACCGCTCATTTTTGCGATTTTTAAGCCGCACGAAGCGCAAATCGGCGCGACAATCAGCGTCGTTTTGTCCCCAACGCCGCCGGTGGAATGTTTGTCTGCCGTGATGCCGTCAATCGCGGAAAGGTCGAGCATATCGCCGGAATGCGCCATACAGTCGGTTAAGGCGACCGCTTCTTCTTCGTTCATGCCTTTAAGGCAAATCGCCATCAAAAGCGCCGACGCCTGATAATCGGGAATCGAACCCGCGGTGTAATCGCGCACAAAAAAGGCAATTTCATCTTTACTTAACTGCCCGCCGCGCTTTTTCTTTTCCAAAATATCCAGCATACGCATAAAAACCGCTTCCTTTCTAAAGCTAATACTATCTGTTTTTCACGAATCCGTCAAGAAAATTCATTTTCAGATTGAATTCCTACTATTTTTGTATTATTATAAAGCAAACGGAAATTCTATCAAATAAAGGATGAACAGACTATGAAAATTTCCACAAAAGGACGCTATGCAATCCGGCTGATGCTCGATTTGGCGCAGCACACGGACGACGGCTGCGTTTCGATTAAAACGATTGCCACAAGACAGGGGATTTCCGAAAAATATTTGGAACAGATTATCAAATCACTTTCTGCAAACGGGCTTGTCGAAAGCACGCGCGGCAAACAAGGCGGCTATCGCCTGACGCGAACCCCGGCGGAATACACCGTCGGCGAGATTTTGCGCGTGACCGAGGGGAGCCTTGCGCCGGTTTCGTGTTTAGAGGAAGACCACCACTGCGAAAACTGCGAGGACTGTGTGACGTTTGAAATTTGGCAGAATGTTTTGGACGCTATTAACGAGGTGGTCGATTCGATAACGCTTGCCTATCTTGTAGAAAAGCAAAAGACCAAAAAGTCCTGCTGCAACAAAGGATAAATTTGCGCAAAAACCGGAAAAACGCCGCGGCGTTTGGAAAGAGGAAACTATATGAGCTTTAGAGACAGACTCGGACGGGAAATGCTTTTGTTTGACGGGGCAATGGGCACCCAGCTGCAATCGCGCGGCCTTGCCGGCGGCGAATTGCCCGAAACTTGGAACATATTGCATCCCGACACCGTGTATTCCATTCACAAATCCTATGTCGAAGCGGGATGCGACATTTTAAAAACCAACACGTTCGGCGCGAATGCGCTGAAATTTCAAGACCCGCCTTATACTGTACCCGCATTGGTCGAAGCCGGCGTGACGCTCGCAAAGCGCGCCGCAAAAGAAGCGGGTCGGGAAGTGCTTGTTGCGCTCGATATGGGGCCGACGGGCAAGCTGTTAAAACCCTCCGGCGAACTGGAATTCTGTGAAGCTTATAAGCTTTACAAAGAACAGGTCGTCGCCGGGGCAAAAGCAGGCGCCGATTTGGTGCTGATTGAAACCATGGGCGACCTGTACGAGATTAAAGCGGCGGTGCTCGCCGCCAAAGAAAACAGCGATTTGCCGGTTGTTGTCACCATGATTTTCAATGAAAACGGAAAGCTTTTGACCGGCGCGGATATTCCGACCGCGCTGTTTACGCTCGAAGGCTTGGGCGTGGATATGATTGGTTTTAACTGCGGGCTCGGACCGCGGCAAATGCTGCCGTTTGTGCAGGAAATTTTAAAATATACTTCCACCCCGATTGCCGTGAACCCCAACGCGGGGCTTCCGACCTGTGTGGACGGTGTCACGACCTTTGACGTCGCGCCGGACGAATTTTCCGAGGCGCTTTTTGAAATTGCGTCCCTGCCCGGCGTGCAGGCGGTGGGCGGCTGCTGCGGCACAACGCCCGACCATTTGCGCGAAGCGGTGAAGAAATGCAAACCGATTGCGCCGAAAGAAGTAAAGGAAAAAGACTTTACAGCAGTAACTTCGTATTCCAAAACCGTTTTCCTTGCGGACAAGCCGGTGATTATCGGCGAACGCATTAACCCGACCGGCAAAAAACGGTTAAAACAAGCGCTTTTAACCGGCGACACCGCTTATGTGTTTGGACAGGCGGTCTCCCAAGCGGATGCGGGCGCCGATGTGCTCGACGTCAACGTCGGTTTACCGGAACTCGATGAAGCAAAAGTCCTGCCCGAAACCGTGCAGGCGCTTCAAACCATTGTAAACCTGCCTTTGCAGATTGATACTTCCGACGTGACCGCTATGGAAAACGCCCTGCGCCTTTATAACGGCAAGCCTTTAATCAACTCCGTAAACGGCAAGCAAAGCTCCATGGAAGCGGTGTTCCCGCTTGCCAAAAAATACGGCGGCGTGGTCGTCTGTTTAACCTTGGACGAAAACGGGATTCCCGACACCGCCGAGGGCCGAATCCGAATTGCGGAAAAACTCATCAAGACCGCCGCGTCTTACGGAATCCCGAAAAAAGATTTAATCATAGACGCGCTGACCTTAACCGTGAGCACCGGCGCGGACAACGCCCAAGTTACATTGGACGCGCTCGACTATATCCGCCACAACCTCGGCGTACACACGGTGCTTGGCGTTTCCAACATTTCGTTCGGGCTTCCCGCACGTGAAAATATCAATACCGCGTTCTTTACCATGGCGATGCAGCGCGGGCTTTCCGCCGGCATTATCAACCCGCAAAGCGAAAAAATGATGCAGGCGTATTATTCGTTCTGTGCGCTGAACGGAATGGACGAAAATTTTGAAACCTATATGGCGCATGCGGTGCAAACGCAAACTCCCGCAACTGCACCGACAGCGGCAAATAACGAAACGGACTTGAAAACCGCCGTTATCAAGGGCTTAAAAACCCAAGCCACCGAACAGACGCAGGCGCTTTTAAAAACCAAAGAACCGCTCGAAATAGTGGAAGAGGAACTGATGCCGGCGCTTGACGTGGTCGGCGAGGGCTTTGAAAAGGGCACGCTGTTTTTGCCGCAGCTTCTGATGAGCGCGGAAGCGGCAAAAGCCGCGTTTGAGGTAATTCGTGACGCGTTGCAAAAGAGCGGTCAGGCGGGCGAAAGCAAAGGCAAAATCGTTATTGCCACCGTCCAGGGCGATATTCACGACATCGGCAAGAATATTGTGAAAGTCCTTTTGGAAAACTATGGTTTTACGGTGCTTGACCTCGGTAAAGACGTGCCGCCGGAAGAGATATTAGAAACGGCAAAGCGCGAGCAGGTGCGCTTGGTGGGCTTGAGCGCTTTGATGACCACAACCGTCGTCAATATGGAAAAAACCATCAAGCTTTTAAACAAAGAATACCCGTCCTGCAAAATTATGGTCGGCGGCGCAGTATTGACGCAGGACTACGCGGACCGCATCGGTGCGGACTTTTACTCAAAAGACGCGATGGGCTCTGTCAGATATGCCGAAAAATTATTTTCCGAGTAACCAATCTTTGGGCAACTGCGCGTATTGACATATTCCCAGTGCTGTTGTATGATATAGCTGAATTCATAGGGAAATACTATGAATAAAAAATCAGGTTTCAAGCTATCAAGCTGAAAATAGAAAAGAGATGTTTACAATGCAGGTTTATGCAGATAACGCGGCAACGACGAAGCTGTCAAAAACCGCACTTGACGCGATGATGCCGTATCTTACGGATATTTACGGCAACGCGTCCAGCCTTTATAAAATCGGGCAGGAGGCGCACCACGGCGTCCAGCACGCCCGCGAAACGGTGGCAAAGGTTTTAAACGCCGACCCGAGCGAAGTGTTTTTCACCTCCGGCGGCAGCGAAGCCGACAACTGGGCGATTAAAGGCGTCGCCGAAATGATGGCGAAAAAAGGCAAAAAACACATTATCACTTCCGCTTTTGAGCACCACGCGGTTTTGCACACGGTGCAAAAGCTCGAAAAATACGGGTTTGAAGTGACTTATCTGCCGGTTTATGAAAACGGCATTGTCCACGTCGAAGACGTGAAAAACGCCATTCGTGACGATACGGCGCTTGTTACCATTATGTATGCAAATAACGAAATCGGCACCATTCAGCCGATTGCCGAAATCGGTGCGGTCTGCCGCGAAAAAGGCGTTTTGTTCCACACCGACGCCGTGCAGGCGGCGGGGCATGTTCCGATTGATGTCCGCGCGCAGAATATCGATATGCTGTCGATGTCTGCGCACAAATTCCACGGCCCGAAAGGCATCGGCGCGCTGTATTGCCGCAAAGGGATTCGCTTGCCGAACCTCATTGAGGGCGGCGCGCAGGAAAGCGGTCGCCGCGCAGGCACTGAAAGCGTCTATGCTATGGTTGGTATGGCAGCCGCCCTGAAAGAAGCGCGCGACCACATGGCCGAAAACGCCACGCATATGACCAAGCTGCGCGACCGGCTGATTGACGGGCTTTTGAAAATTGATTCGAGCCGCTTAAACGGCGACCGCGAACACCGGCTTCCCGGCAACGTCAACGTGAGCTTTGAAGGCGTCGAAGGCGAGTCGCTGCTTTTATATCTCGATATGAAAGGTGTGTCCGCGTCGTCCGGTTCGGCTTGCACCTCCGGTTCGCTTGACCCGAGCCACGTGCTGCTTGCAATCGGTCTGCCCCACGAAGTCGCGCACGGTTCTTTGCGCCTGTCTTTGTGCGAAAGCAACACCGAAGAAGAAATTGACTATATTATTTCCTGCGTGCCGGAAATCATCGACCGGCTGCGCAGCATGTCCCCCTTGTGGGAGAGAATCCAAAAGGAAAGAGGTAACGCATAATGGAATACAGTGAAAAAGTATTGGAGCATTTCGCGCATCCCCACAATGTCGGCAAAATCGAAGATGCAGACGGCATCGGCGAAGTCGGCAACGCCAAGTGCGGCGATATTATGAAAATGTATATTAAAGTCAACGCCGGGATTATCACCGACGTGAAGTTTAACACCTACGGCTGCGCGTCCGCGATTGCGACGAGCTCTATGGCGACCGACATGATTAAAGGCAAACCCGTCACCGAGGCGCTGCGCCTGACCAACAAGGCGGTTGTCGAAGCGCTCGACGGTCTGCCGGCGGTAAAAATTCACTGCTCCGTTTTGGCGGAAGAGGCGATTAAAGCCGCGGTCAAGGATTACTACGACAAAAACGGCATCGCCTATGACCCCGCGCTTTTCAAAGAGGATACCTGCCATTACGAGCATCACCACGCCGAATAATCGAAGCCAAATGATTTTACCCGCTGTGCTTTTTGCACGGCGGGCTTTTTCTTTCCAATTTATAGCGGATTTTTAATATTTACAACGGAATTTTTATAGATTTTGTTACGCCCTCCCGATATAATGCAGACAAAGGGAGGAGAAGCCAATGATTAGCCGCACAAAATATTTAGTCGATGACGAAACCGTCCGCCGTTTGTTTCAAGACGCAGGCCTCGGCGCTGCCGAAGCCGTCACGCCGCTCGGGGCGGGGGAGTTTAACGCCGTTTACAGTGTTTCTGCGGGCGGTAAAGAATATGCGCTGAAAATTGCGCCCGCGCCCGACTGCCCGGTGCTTCGCTATGAAACGTCGATGATGCGCGCGGAGGTCTTTTGGTACGAGCAAATCCGCCAACACACCGAAATCCGCGTCCCCGAGGTTTATTTTACGGATTTCAGCCGCACGAAACTTCCGGCGGACTATTTTATTATGGAAAAATTAGACGGCGTGCCGATGGATAAAATGGAGTTTTCCAAAGCGGAGCGCGAAGACGCAGACGGACAAACCGCCGTGCTTGCCGCGCAGGTCCACGGCATTGCGGGCGAGCAGTTCGGCTATGTGCAAAATGAGCTTTACCCCGACTGGTACACCGCGATTCGCGCGATGACGAAGAATTTATTGGACGACTGTGCCCGCGTCAACAAGCGAAGCCGCCGCGGTGAAAAGTTGCTGGCGCTCATCGACCGGCACAAAGCAGTTTTAGAGAAAGCGCCGTGCACAATGGTGAATTTTGATTTGTGCCCGCCGAACATCCTTTGCCGCCGCGAAAAAGACGGCATACACTATGCTTGGATTGACCCGGAGCGGAGCTTTTGGGGCGATAAAATACTTGACTTTGTGTGCCTTGACGCCACACACCCGCTTGAAAAGAAAACCGGCGTGCTCGCTGCTTATAACGCCGCGGCCAAAACGCCGGTCACTGCCACGCGCGAAGAGCAAATTCGCTACGCCGTCGGGCAGGGGTACCTTGCCTTGATTGTCGAAGCGGAAAAATATTACCGCTACACGCCCCATCATTTCGGCTGGTGGCGCAATGTGTTCGCGGGACTGTATTTATATGCTGACGCGTTTCGGGTGCTTCGCAAATGAGCGCCGAAAAGTCTAAAACAAGCCCAGCGGCGTTGCTCGGCGAAGGGAGCGTTCCAAGCCTTGTTTTGCGCTTTGCAGCAACAACTTTTGCCGCGTTGCTGCTCAATTCCGTGTATTCGCTCACGGATGCCTTGTTTGTCAGCTGGCGCGTCGGCGAAAACGCGATGGGCGGCATTTCCCTTGTGTTCCCGTTTGTGGTTTTACAAGGGGCGGTTTCCACCGCCGTCGGGTCCGGCGCGGCTTCGGTGGTTTCCCGAAAATTGGGGCAAAACGACCCCAAAGCCGCAGGCGAAGCTACACAGACGGCGCGCGCCGTTTTTTATCTGTCCGCATTGGTGATTAGCGTGCTGGGGCTTTTGCTTTTAGACCCGCTTTTGGCGTTTATGGGCGCTACGCCCGAACTGTATCTGCCCGCAAAACAGTATTTCACCATTTTATTGCTCGGCAATGTGTTTTCCACCGGATTTTCATCGATTATCCGCGCCGAAGGCAATATGCTTTACGGACTTTTAATTTGGGTGATTCCGATTACACTCAACATCGGGCTGGACGCGCTGTTCATCCTCACTTTCAACTGGGGTATACAAGGCTCCGCGGCGGCAACGGTTCTCAGCCAGTTTTTAAGCGCGATGATGAGTGTGCTGTTTTTCCGAAAATTTTCAGTACAGGAGTTTAAAAACGCACGCCCGCGCCTTAAAACTGCCGGGGAAATTCTCACCGTCGGCGTGCCGTCGCTTGTGCAAATGGGAAGCTTGTCTCTTGCCACACTGGTGCTCAACCGCGTGTTAAGCGAAACCGGCGGCACGGCGGGCGTCAATGCGTTTGCTTATATCAGCAAAATTTTAACCGTTGCCGTTTTGCCGTTCACCGCCGTGGCGCAGGCGGTTGCCCCAATTGCCGGGTATAGCTTTGGCGCCGGGCAGCGCCGCCGCATTCAAAAGACCTTTCGCTTCGGGTTGCTTTTAAGCTTTCTTTATGCGCTTTTATCGTTCGGCGTTTTGTGCGCCGCACCGACCGCGTTTTTGCGGCTGTTTACCGACGACGCCGGCGTGCTGGAACCAGGAACTGCCGGACTTCGGGTGATTGCCGTTTCGCTTTGGTTCTTGCCGCTGCCGTTGCTTTTGGCGTCCGTGCTGCAAGCGGCGGGTAAAAAGCTGTGGTCGCTGCTTTTATACGGCGCCGCCGCGGTGCTTTTGCTGCCGATTGCGTGGCTGTTTGCGAAAAGCTTCGGCGTTTCCGGCGTGTGGTGGGCTTATGTCGTTTCCAACTTCGCGGCGACTTTGCTCGCGGCCGGAAAACTTGCCTTTATGAAACAAAAAACAGTATAGCAATAAAAGAAAAACAGGGTGCAAAACTGCACCCTGTTTTTTGTATTTTAGCTCTATTCGTCCGCGTCTTTCGGCGCGCCGACCGAAACTTTTTCCGGTTCGGTTTCTGCGTTCTTTTTTTCGGTGGCTTTTGAGGGCTGCGCTTCGCTTGTCGTGTCTGTCGCTTCCGGCAGCGCCGTGCCCTCCAACTCGTCGTCCTCTTCGCTTTTGTCGGAGGACTTGGTGGAGATAATTTTCTGTACCGTACCGACGTTGCAGCGTTCGACAATCGCGAAGAACATCGTCACAATCAAAAGGTAAGGAATCGGGCTGAAAATACCCGGATTGACAAGCGACATAAGTTCCAAACTGATATAAGAAAGGAACACGGTCATATTAAACATCGTGGGCTTTTTCCACAAGAGAATATTGCGTTTAATAAACTGATACGCATATGCCGCAATGCCGACAATGCCGAAGCTTGCGGGGATTTGAATCAGCTCACAGTGATACCACGCAATCGAAAAGTCCGCCCCGGCGTAAACGTCGCGGTTGCCCATATAGCCGATGCCCGTGCCGAGAATGGGGTTGTTTAAGAAATCCTGAATCCCGCGGATATATTGATAATAGCGAACTTCCTGCTGTTCGCCTATCAGCACGCCGTTAATTGCGGACAAAAGCCGGTCAAAGGTCGAGCCGAAGAACGAGAAAAATTCACGCGAGAAAATCAAAAGCGCAAACGCAAGGCACGCGCAAATCGCGATATAGGTAAGACGACGGCGTTTGTCGTAAAGAATGAACAAAAGGCAGCACATCGCCATTTCCACCGCGCCGAATACAAGCCCGCCGCGCGAGCCGGTCAGCAAAATGCAGAAATAGAAGAAAAAGCCGAGCATGATGCTGTAAGGTTTTTTGTGCCCGCGCAAAAAGGCGAACGGAATGCTCAACATCAGAAACGTCGAGTAA
>HHCFC01400__coassemble_2650_pt1 | contig 9610 bp, 9 predicted proteins | sample HHCFC01400__metabat2_high_PE_022 | metagenome-assembled genome bin HHCFC01400
TGTATTTTAATGTTGCCATTGCCGCACACTCCGTTTCAAAGCGCAAAAGAAAACGCCGCGCTGATATAGTAAACAAAGTCATTATATCAAAATTCACGGCGTTTTGAAAGTCTTATTTTATTTTTCGGTAAAAGTTTTCAAAAAGTTCAACGATTTTAAATCGCGCTTCATATTTCGGGTTGCTTTTGACAACATCTTCTTCGTTTTGTGTGAGGACGTCGGAAATTTCAGTATCCGCTTCGGCGGCGGGCAGGCACATCGGCGGGAACATCACACACCACCAGTTTTGCCCTTTCCCCTCGCCCAAAATCACGCGGACGGCTTCATATTCCCCTGCCGGGAGCGTGACTTCGCCGTCATAGGTTCGGGTGTTGAAATAATCTTTGCCGATTTCCACGCGCACGCCGTAGTCAAAGCCGTTTTCGGTTAATACGGTTTGCGCTGCATTTTGCAAACGCTCAATATCGCTGTCGAGCATCTGTTCGGCGCCTTCAGCGGTCAGCGTGCCGTCAAACAAATCCTCACCGGCTTCTAAAACCGCGTCGCGGACTTTGAGTTTCACCGCCTGGTCCTCGACGGAATCGGAATTGGCAATGACGTGCATGCGCAAAACGTCCTGCCGGATTTCGCCGCAGGAAGCGCCGAAAGAAATGATGCTTAACAAAATACTGATGACAAGACCGCAAAAAAGGGAGATTTCCAGTTTCCGGGCAACTTCCCGGTTCCGTTTGATTTTTGTTTTCATATGTTTCAATCCTTTCGTAACCAAAGGATTGACAGGAAAAATGCGGTTTATTCAAAAAAATATCCCGGCAGGAATTTCCGCCGGGATAAAATAGGCAGTTAAAATTATTTCAGCATGCTGATTGCATCGGTAATGGTTTTTTCCATTGCCTCGCGGCCATACTTGTCCACTTCGTTTTTGTCGCGTGCTTCGTGAGTAAGGCAGCCTGCGCCGCCGATACAGCCGCCGACGCACGCCATACCCTCGATAAAGTTATTCGGCAAAACACCTTTGGAGGCTTTTAAAAGCGCCAAGCGGCATTCCTCAATGCCGTCGCAGGCAATCGGCTTGTAATCGAAGTCTAAATTCTGTTCTTTCAAGGACTGCTCAACAGCGTCGCGCAAACCGCCGCTGCGCGCGAAAATACGGCCGAAATAAGAGGCGTTGTCGAGGACGTCCTCCGGGAACGAGGACATATCAAAGTCGCGGCTGTCAAACAGCGCCTGCAATTCCTCAAAGGTCAAAACGGAATCGATGATTTTAGCGACGCGCTCTTGTTTAATTTCCATTTTCTTTGCCGTGCACGGCCCGATAAAGACAATCTTTGCCGTTTCGTCGTGCTTTTTAATGTATTCGGCAATAGACGCCATCGGCGAAAGGTTGTGGGAAATGTGCTCTACCAATTTCGGGAACGATTTGTGGATATAGTCCACAAACGCCGGGCAGCAGGAGCTTGTTAAGAAGCCTTTTTCGGCGAGTTCCTGCGCTTCGGAATAAGAAACCATATCCGCGCCGAGCGCCGCTTCAACAACGCTGTGGAAGCCGAGCTGTTTAATCGCGTAGATCACCTGACCGAGTTTTGCATATGTAAACTGGCTGGAAATCGACGGCGCAACAATCGCGTAGGTTTTATATTTTGTATTGTTTTCGCTCTTTTTCAAAATGTCGATGACATCGAGAATATAGGATTTATCGGCAATCGCACCGAACGGACACATATATTCGCACGCGCCGCAGGAAATGCACTTGTCGTTGTTGATATGTGCTGCGCCAATCTCGTCATTGGTCATGGAAATCGCCTTGACCTTGCAGGCTTTTTCACAGGGACGCTTATAATTGGAGATTGCAGAATAGGGACACACCTTCGCGCAGGCGCCGCAGTTGACGCACTTGGTTTTGTCAATATGTGCTTTCTGATTTTCGTCAAAGGTGATTGCGTCTTTCGGGCAGACATCTTCGCAGCGGTGCGCAATACAGCCGCGGCAGTCATGTGAAACCTGATAGCCGCTGGCGGGGCACTCGTCGCAGGCAATGTCGATAACCTCAATGACGTTGGGGTTATTTTTATTGCCGCCGCAAGCCATTTTGATGCGTTCGGCGATAATCGCGCGCTCTTTGTAAATGCAGCAGCGCATTGTCGCTTTGGGGCCGGGCACGATGACCTTGGCGATATCGTTAAAGCTGTTGGCAAGTTCAAAACCGGAATCACTGTTATAAGCGATTCTTGCGACTTCGCGCAGCACCTTGTATTTCAGATATTGAATTTTGGTGTCAAATTTTCTTCCTTCTTTTCCCATTCCGGATCTCCTCTTAAAAATAACTTACTTTTACGCGTTTTCCCATTTGACGAAGCAGCTCGGAAAGTTCTTCAACCAAATGCATTTTGATGTTAAAGGTAATCGGCAAGTCCGGGTTTTGATGCGCCGGATTGATTGCCCGCCCGACAAAGAAATTGATGTCGGTCGCTTCTTCAAACAGCATTCGCGAAATTAAAGACGCACCGTCTTCTTTGACATTCCAGTCGGCATAAATATCGTCTTCCTGCTGGTAGCTTTTCGCCTGTTCCAAAACGCGGCTGAGCGTTATAACGCCCTCGGTGACAAGGTCGACACCTTCAATTTTGGCAATCGGCGGAATTTCGGGGTCGACATAATCCAAAAGCGTGGTGACGGGCTTGCCCAAAAACTCACCCGCCAAAGTGGAAGTCGTGCCGCCGCAGACGATGTGTTTCCCCTCTTTTGCGAAGAACAAAGACATCATTTTGTTGACGTCTTTCGGGTCGCGCGGGGGTCCGAGCATTAAGTTGACGGACTTACGCTTACGGATTTTTACAGTGCAGACCGTGGTGTCGTCGCCGGGCTTGCCGCCGTAAAGCTTGCAGCATTCGTCCAACAGCAGCGCGGAAACGGTTTTCGCCGTAAATTCGGGGTGCACCATTTTTTCTAAAAACTCTACAATCTGTTCGCGCTGCCAGCCGAAATTCATTGTTGTGCCGACGCCCGCCCAAATGGCACCGTCGCTTGTGAACACTAAGAAATCATTTTCGTGCAATTCGATTTTGGTTTTATAAATCATCTTGCCGCCGATTTCCATTGCGTTTTTCGGATAATCGAAATTTTTGCCGTCCCGAAGGATTATCAACATCGGGTTATCATATTGTATAATTTCTGCTTCCCGGTTGTCAATAGTCCGAACGATGGTAAATGTAGAATATGCCACTTTTCTGACTTCGCAAATCGGAAGCGTTGCGGCAATGGTCTCGACGCAGTTTTCAAGGCTCATGCCGTTTGCCATCATCGTGGAAATAATTTTTGACGTGAGCGTGGAAAGAATATTGGCTTTTACGCCGCTTCCCAAGCCGTCCGCCAAGACGATAACGTGATTTTCTTCGCCCTGGTCAATCACTTCCACCCGGTCGCCGCAAAGCTGTTCGCCGAATTTATTGACGCTTTGATACGCAATGTCGGTGCACAAATTATTCATCTTTGAGCGACTCCTTTAAGTTGGTCAGCGCAATTTTGGTTTCCGCGGTGGTCTCGCCCAAAAGAGAAGCGATTTCCTGCACGATTCGCATTTGCTTTTCAATCACCTTGTCGGTGACCTCAATCGTGTGGCGGCTCATTTCCTCTTTCTTGGCCTTTTCCTCTTCTTCCGCGGTAATATCGCGCATGATGCACATCAAAATATGATAATTGCGGTCGTAAATGATAGTTTCTTCTATGTATTTCTGATATTCCGCAAGGTAGACGCGCTTGTCGTGAATATTGATGCCGCTCGAAAGCACTTCAATGAAATCAAACGGCTCCATAATCCGAACGACCGGCTCGCCGAGCACATCGCTTTGGTTACGGATATTCAGAATGTCCCGCGCCGCGGCATTGATTTGCTGGACTTCCATTTCTTCGTTCAAAATCAAAATACCGTTGGGCGTGTTGTGAATGATATTGTCGGAGAAAGACTCGGCTTTATCCTTTAAAAACGGCAGGCACATGGAAAGGTCCGCCTTGCCGTCGAGCACCGCCTGCGCTTTTTCGCGGCAGGTGTTGTAGCCGCAGGAGCCGCAGTTAAGCTCATCTTCGGGGCGGGTCTTACCCATTTTGCGCAGGATTTCTTCAATCGCGCGCGAGCCCGCTTTCGGATGGTCTTTCTTCAGATAAATCAGATTTTTTTCGATGGTTTCAGGCGCCGGCTGCTCGACCGGGAAATCTTCGCCGTTCGCCTGTTTCGCGAATTTTTCCACGGCAATCTGCCCGCGGACGGGCGCGCGGTGGGCACGGTCCATCGCCGGACCGCCGACACAGCTACCCGGGCACGCCGACATTTCAATAAAGCAGTGGTGAATGTTGCCGGCGATTACGTCGCGAATCGCGCTGATACAAGACGACATGCCGTCGACGGTCATATAGGTATAGTCGTCGTTGTCGCAAAGCATGGATTTTAAAATGCCGCCCGAAGTCGGGAAAAACCGCGCTTTGCCGCGGCGTTCGTCCAATTCCTGTGACGGCTCAAAGGTCACGTTTTCTTCGGCCATCCAGGCGTTGAGTTCTTCAAAGGTCAGCACGCAATCGACGATGCCTTCGTATTCTTCCGCCTCGGCTTTTTTCGAAATGCAAGGCCCGATGAACACGGTTTTTGCGTCCGGGTGTTCGCGCTTAATCGAAGCGCAATGCACCTGCATCGGCGACTGGACGCGCGCAAGACACGGGAGCGCTTCGGTAAAATGCTTTTGAATGAGCAAATTGACCGTATGGCAGCAAGTGGAAATAATCACGTCCTGTTTGCCGGTAGACACAAGCCGGTCATATTCCTTTTTTACGACGGTTGCGCCCTCGGCGGTCTCCGCGGCGTCTGTAAACCCGAGCTGCTTAAGCGCTTTTCGCATAGACGCCATATTGACGTTTTCATAGTTTGCGACAAACGAAGGCGCGACGCTCGCGTACACCGGTGCACCGCTTTTCAAAAGCGCTTTACAGCTTTGCACATCGTCGCGAATCTCTTTGGCGTTTTGCGGGCAAGCCACAAAGCACATCCCGCAGAGAATGCACTCGTCTTCCACAATCTGCGCCTGCGTCCCCGAAAAGCTAATGGATTTGACCGGGCAGTTTCGGATACACTTATAGCAGTTTTTGCAGTTCGATTTTTTCAGTTTAATATAATTACCCATTCCGTTTCCTCCGAATAAGGCTGTTGACGGAAAAAAGGCAGTGCGGACCAAAGTCCGTTCCGCACTGCCTGAAGATTATATTTTAGAAAGAATTTGCGTTTTGAAAAAGTCATCTACCGTTTCGGGAGAAACAGAGAACAGCTCGTCGTTTACCGTCACACCGACGCCGTGCTGGCAGTTGCCCATGCAGAATTTACCGCTGAGCTCCACTTTGTCTTTTAAGTTGTTTTCGGCAATCAGCGCCTGCATTCTTTCTACGACCTGGCGCGACCCTTTCAAATGGCAAGAGCTTCCGATGCAAACTGTTACTTTCATTGCAGATTCTCCTTATTTATTATCGCTTGCGGCTTATTCGTAATCGACAACGTCAAGCCACTTCATAAGCAGTTCTTTTTCTTCCGGGTTGCGCTTGACACTTTGGGAAGCGGCAACAATCGGGAGCCATTTCTGGACGTACTGCTTGGCGGTGTCGCTCTTTTGGCAGAAGAGGTCCAGGTATTTCTCGGCCAGTTCTTCTTCGCCTTTCAAATAGAACACAAGGTACGTTCTTGCCGCGTCGGCGGAAGCGTTGCCCTGGGTAGCGTGCGCCCAGTCGATGATATAGTTGACGCCGTCTTCGCCGACGATGACGTTGCTCGGACGGAAATCGCCGTGGCAGACCTTGTTGTGCTTGGGCATACCCTCTAAGCGGGTGTGCAGCTCATAACGCGTGGTCGCGTCAAGGTCGGTTTCGGAGATTTTCCGGTTCATTTTATCTTTCAGCTTATTAAGCAATGGTGCTTTGCGGGAATGAATGTCGAGCTGAATATCGACAAACAGGTTCATGTATTCATCGATTTTATCGGGGTTTTCGTCCATCAGACGGGCAAGTGTTTTACCCTTGATGAATTCCGAAACGATTGCCCATTTGCCGTCAACCACGCCGACTTCCAAAAGTTTCGGAATCGGCAGGCCGGTTTGTAATCCGCATCGAAAACTTTGATGGCACAGTCGCCGTCTTTGTAGACGGTTTTAGATGTTCTTACCGCAATAACTTTATCGAGCTTCATTCTGATTCCTCCTGTTATTCACCGTAATATGCCTTGAGATACATCTCTTTGATTTCGCTCATCAGCGGATATCTCGGGTTTGCGCCCGTGCACTGGTCGTTGAACGCCTGCTCAACCATTTCATCCAGCGTATCCAAGAAGTATTTTTCATCTACGCCGTAATCGCGGATGGTCTTTTTGATGCCGATGTGCTCTTTGAGTTCATCGAGCTTTGCAATCAGGTTTTCAAGCTTCTCTTCGTTGGTCTTGCCGGTTACGCCGAGCGCGTCTGCGACTTCGCAGTATCTTTCCAAGGTGTGCGGGTGGTCATACTGGGAGAAAGTACCCATCTTGGTGGGAACTTCCGCTGCGTTGAAGCGCAGAACATGGTCAATCAGCAGTGCGTTTGCAATACCGTGCGGCAGGTGGTGGAACGCGCCGAGTTTGTGCGCCATGGAGTGGCAAACACCGAGGAACGCGTTGGCAAACGCCATACCGGCCATAGTTGCCGCGTTGCCCATCTTTTCACGGGCGACCGGGTCGTTCATGCCGTTGTCATAAGCTCTGGGCAGGTACTGGAAAATCATTTGCAAAGCGCGAATGGCAAGGCCGTCGGTGTAGTCAGTTGCCATAATGGAAGCGTAAGCTTCGAGCGCGTGGGTAACAGCGTCAATACCGGAAGCAGAAGTAAGACCTTTCGGTGCGGTCATCATCATATCCGCATCAACGATTGCCATATTCGGCAGAAGCTGATAGTCGGCAAGCGGCCATTTCACGCCGGTGTCCGCGTCGGTAATAATCGCGAACGGGGTCACTTCGGAGCCGGTACCCGCGGAGGTCGGAATCGCGATGAAGTAAGCTTTTTCGCCCATCTTCGGGAAGGTGTAGATTCTCTTGCGGATGTCCATGAAGTCCATAGCCATGTCGGAGAAGTCCACGTCGGGGTGTTCATACATCACCCACATGATTTTTGCAGCGTCCATAGCGGAACCGCCGCCGATGGCGATGATGGTATCCGGCTGGAACTGGGTCATCTGGTCAGTACCCTTTCTCGCGCACTGGAGCGTCGGGTCGGGAGCAACTTCATAGAAGCAGGTGTGCTGAATGCCCATTTCGTCGAGCTTATCTTCAATCGGCTTGGTATAGCCGTTATTGTAAAGGAACGAGTCGGTAACAATAAACGCCTTTTTCTTGCCCATGACCGTTTTCAGTTCGTCAAGCGCAACAGGCAGGCAGCCTTTTTTGAAATACACCTTTTCGGGTGCGCGGAACCACAGCATATTTTCCCTTCTTTCGGCAACGGTTTTGATATTCAACAGATGTTTGACACCGACGTTTTCGGAAACCGAGTTGCCGCCCCAGGAGCCGCAGCCGAGTGTCAGAGAGGGTGCCAGTTTGAAGTTGTAAAGGTCGCCGATACCGCCTTGAGAAGAAGGTGTGTTGACAAGAATACGGCAGGTCTTCATCCGCTCGCCGAACTCCGCAAGCTTTGCCTGTTCGGTGATGGGGTTTAAGTACACGGAAGAGGTATGACCGTAACCGCCGTCAGCAATGAGGTGTTCCGCCTTATCGAGCGCGTCGCCGAAGTCTTTTGCCTTATACATGGCAAGGACGGGAGACAGCTTTTCGTGTGCGAATTCTTCGGAAATATCGACACTTTCGACTTCACCGATTAAAACCTTTGTGGTTTCGGGCACGGTGACGCCGGCAAGCTGTGCAATCTTGTAAGCGGGCTGACCGACGATTTTCGCGTTCAGCGCGCCGTTGATGATAATCGTCTTTCTGACCTTATCAATTTCGCCTTTTTTCAGGAAATAGCAGCCGCGCGCTAAGAATTCGTCTTTGACTTTCTTATAGACTTTGTCAAGCACGATAACGGACTGCTCGGAAGCGCAAATCATACCGTTATCGAACGTTTTGGAGTGGATAATCGAGTTGACGGCCAAAAGAATGTCCGCGGTGTCGTCGATAATTGCCGGGGTATTGCCCGCGCCGACGCCGAGCGCCGGTTTGCCGGAAGAATACGCCGACTTGACCATGCCGGGGCCGCCGGTTGCAAGGATGATGTCCGCTTCTTTCATCAAAAGCGTGGTCATTTCCAAAGACGGAATGTCAATCCAGCCGATGATGCCTTCGGGTGCGCCGGCTTCAACCGCCGCCTCCAACACAACTTTCGCCGCGGCGATGGTGGATTTCTTCGCACGCGGGTGGGGGCTGATGATGATACCGTTTCTGGTTTTCAGGGAGATAAGCGTTTTAAAAATCGCCGTTGAGGTGGGGTTGGTGGTCGGGATAACCGCCGCAACAACACCGATGGGCTCCGCAATCTTTTTAATGCCGTAAGCCTTATCCTCTTCGACTACGCCGCAGGTCTTGGTGTTTTTGTAAGCGTTGTAAATATATTCCGCCGCATAGTGGTTTTTGATAACCTTATCTTCGACCACGCCCATGCCGGTCTCTTCGACCGCCATTTTGGCAAGCGGGATACGCTGTTTGTTTGCGGCAATCGCGGCAGCGCGGAAGATCTTATCGACCTGCTCCTGCGAATATGTCGCGAAGACTGCCTGCGCCTCGCGGACCCGTTTCAATGTTTTTTCAAGCATTTCAACAGAATCGACGATTTCGTAAGTCTTTGCATTTTCCATTGTACTCAATCTCCTTTTCTCCTGGTTTCAGGATTGTTTGTCATGGTTTTTTTCAGATGGGCGGACAACACCGCAAGCGACGACGCTATGTTTTCGTTTTGCAGCAAGATGCCTTGCGGCACGGTAATATGCGTCGGTGCAAAATTGAGAATTGCCCGGATTCCGCAGGCGACCAGCTTGTCACAAACCGCTTGCGCGCTTTCGGCGGGAACGGTCACAATGCCGATGTGAATCCGCATTCGTTCGCAGAGGTCTTCGAGTTTTTCCATTGGGAAAATCCGTTGTTCTGTGCCGAATGTCTGCGCGGTAAGGGTTTCGTCGGTGTCGAACGCGGCGACGATATGCACGCCGTATTCCGCAAAGCCTTTGTAGTTCAAAAGCGCTCTTCCGAGCTGCCCGGCGCCGACCAAAACCGCTTCGTTGACATTGTCATAGCCCAAGAAGGACTCTAAGTCCCGCACGAGCTGCGTTGTGTCAAACCCCGTTTTCGGTTTGCCTGCACACGAACTGACAAAAGCGATATCCTTTCTCACCTGAACCTCGTTTTGCCCCAAGGCGGCGGCAATCTTCGGCGCAGAGACCGTTTGAACGCCTTCGCTTTGCAGTTTTTTAAGGTAATTCAGATAATTGGGCAACCTCAAAAGCGCCTGCCTGGATATGCCCTGCACAGTGTTTTTCGAGTTGCGCATTTGGCATTTCGCTCCTATCAGTATTTTCGTATTGATTTAATCATAGTCCATTGTTAAATAATTGTCAATGGTAATTTGTT
>HHCFC01400__coassemble_3437_pt1 | contig 7299 bp, 5 predicted proteins | sample HHCFC01400__metabat2_high_PE_022 | metagenome-assembled genome bin HHCFC01400
CGGTATGTCACAGCGTGTCCTGTTTGCCATTCTCGGTGTGGTTCTCGGCCTTGGCGGCATGCTTTTATCTATTACTTCTTCTATTGGTAAAGAGCGGGTGCGTTCCTTGCCGCAAAAAGGTTCTGCTTCGCTTTGGACAAATCTCAGCGACCTGTTTAAAAACAAAATGGTTATGCTGATTTTGGCTGGAAGCATTTTGAGCGGGCTTTCACTTACGGTACCGCAAATTTACTTTTTTAAATATAAGGTCTCCTTAAACTTGTTTGGATTTGAAATGGACGGCACAACGGCGTCATTCTTCTACGGTATTTTTGCCGGGCTTCCCGGAACACTTGCAATGCTGATTGTGCCGCAGTTTGCCAAAAAAGTCGGCGGCATGAAAAACATTTTGATTCTTTCGTGCTTTGCGGCTATTGTAATGCGTGTCCTTTGCTTCTTTGTCGGCTATGAGGGATACCGTATTTTGATTGTAACCCTGCTGATGGCGGTGGCAAGTATTCCTGCCGGTATGACGGGCATTGCTATGACTTCGCTGTTTGGGGATTCCATTGATTATATGGAGTGGCAAACCGGGCGCCGCGCTGAGGCAATTACTTTTGCGGCGCAAACTTTTGCAAGTAAAATTGTGGGCGCTATTAACACGGGCATTTCTGCGGTTTTGTTTATTGTTTTACATTACAGCGCAGAGGATTATGATGCAGGCCTGCCGCTTTCTCCGGAGTTTGACCGCTGGGTATGGCCGTTGTTCATCCTCGGCCCGATTATTGGCAGCATTTTAAATGTGATTCCGCTTTTATTCATCCATTATCCGGATAGCTTGAAAAAACAGGTGGAGGCCGATTTGCAGCAGCGGCGAGCGCAAAGCAAGTCACAAACGGATGACGAAGTTTGTTTAACAGAATAATATGTTTGGCGGCATGGTGAAATCCTTGCCGCCGCATTTTTGTATAGCCCTTTTCAAGATTGGAAAACTATGCTAAAATGTCCCTAATCTTTTGTTAAGGTGGAGCAATTTATGTCTTTAATCAGCAAAATCGTTTCAAAATTTTCCGGGCTTTCGCAAGAGGAGACCGCGCGCGCGGCCGCCGAAAAGACGATAACACCCGGTATGCCCGAAATTCTGCGCCGTGCCGCGGCGGAGGGCGCTGTGTTACTGAAAAATAACGGCGTGTTGCCGCTTGAAAACAACGAGACGCTCGCCCTGTTTGGCCGTGTGCAGTCCGAGTGGTTTTATACCGGCTACGGCTCCGGCGGCGACGTCAATAAACCTTACGCCGTTAATTTAATCGAGGGCGTCCGAAATTGCTCTGCGCTTACGCTTTATGAGCCGCTCGCGAAAGTCTATACCGACTGGAGCGCGAAAAACCAAATTGACCACGGCATTTGGGGCCATTGGCCGCGCTTTTACCCGGAAATGCCGGTGACGAAAGAACTTGCGGCGGACGCGGCGGTACACGCCGACTGCGCGGTGGTTACAATCGGTCGTTCCTCCGGCGAAGACCGCGAAAACGCGTTGGAAAAAGGCAGCTTTTATCTGACCGATGATGAGCGAAAACTTTTGGAAACCGTCACCGAAGCGTTTGAAAAAACGGTTGTGCTTTTAAACGTCGGCAGCCTTATGGATTTGTCGTGGCTCGAAGAATTCGGCGATAAAATCGGCGCGGTTCTGCTTGTGTGGCAGGGCGGTATGGAAAGCGGCAACGCCGTGGCGGATTTGCTGTGCGGCGCGGTTTGCCCGAGCGGGCGACTGACGGATACAATCGCCCGGCAGTATTCCGATTATCCCTCCGCCGACGATTTCGGCGCGGCGGAATTTAACAACTATACCGAAGATATTTTCGTCGGCTACCGCTGGTTTGAGACATTCAAGCCCAAAACCGTGCTTTATCCGTTCGGCTACGGCTTGAGCTATACCGAGTTTTCCGTGCAGTTTTCTGCATTGAAAGAAGAAAACGACGGCTTTGTGCTTACTTGCAGCGTTACCAATACAGGCGAAAAACACAGCGGCAAAACCGTTGTGCAGGTTTATGTTGAACCCCCATGCGGCGTGCTCGGCACACCCGCGCGCGTGCTTTGCGGATTTACGAAAACCAAATTGCTTGCGCCCGGTGAAACACAGACTTTAACGGTCTCCATTCCGAAAACGCGCCTTGCGTCTTATGACGAAAGCGGGGAGACCGGCTATCAGAGTGCTTATGTTTTACAGGCAGGCGCTTACGGCTTTTATCTTGGCGAAAATGTCCGTGACGCTGTCCGCGTGGCGGAAACCCGCTTTGAAAAAACCGAACTGCTTGAACAGCTCGAACAGGCGGCGGCGCCCGTAAACGCGTTTACCGTCTGCAAAGCGAAAGAAGAAAACGGTGTGCGTGTGCTTTCGCGCGAACCGGTTTACCTTTCCAAAGTCGATTTAAAGCAAAGAATATTAGATACGCTTCCCGAAGCGGTCGAAATGGCAGGCGATCGTGGTATAAAATTGCGCGACGTCCGCGACGGCAAAGCAACGATGGACGATTTTGTCGCGCAGTTGGACCTTACGGAACTCGAAGCCATTTCCCGCGGGGCATATATTATGAACAGCCCGCTCGGCGTGCCGGGCAATGCCGGCGTTTACGGCGGTGTCCTGCCGTCGCTTCGCGAAAAAGGTGTCCCGCCCGTCACCACAACCGACGGTCCCTCCGGCATTCGCCTTTACAGTTGCTGTTCGCTTTTGCCGATTGGCACGCTCCTTGCCTGCACGTTTGACGAAGCGCTTGTGGAAGAAGTGTATAAAGCCGTCGGCGCGGAAATGCGTGAGAAAGGCACCGACGTGCTTTTAGGCCCCGGGATTAACATTCACAGAAACCCGCTTTGCGGCAGAAACTTTGAATATTATTCCGAAGACCCGCTGGTCACGGGTAAAATTGCTGCAGCCGCCGTTCGGGGATTGCAAAGCAACGGCGTTTCCGCCTGCCCGAAACATTTTGCCTGCAATAACCAGGAGTTCCGCCGAAGCACCAACGATTCGAGACTGTCCGAGCGCGCTTTGCGTGAAATTTACCTCAAAGGCTTTGAAATCTGCGTCAAAGAAGCCGCGCCGCAAAACATCATGACGTCCTACAACAAAATCAACAGTGTCCACGGGCACTATCAATATGAGCTTTGCACCACGATTTTGCGCGGGGAGTGGCATTACGACGGCTGCGTGATGACCGACTGGTGGATGCGCTCGCAAAAGAGCCCGGAATTTCCGAACCTTAAAGACAATGCCTATCGTGTGCGCGCGCAGGTTGATGTTTTAATGCCCGGCGGCAAGCGCGTCGGCAAACAAAAGCCGGATAAAACGCTTTTAAAGACCTACGGCAAAAAAGACGGCATCACCCTCGGCGAATTGCAGCGCACAGCGAAAAATGTTTTGCGCTTCTGTATGCAGTCCACGGCAATGGACCGCTTCTTGCAAAACCAAGAAAAATAAAATATATTACATAAAATTAGCCGGTAAGCAGAAAACTTACCGGCTGTTTTTATTTGCTTTTTTCTATGGACTTGACGAAAAGCGTTTGCCCGCTTACGGTAAAATGAATTTCCAATCCCGCAAACGAAAGCCCGTAAACGCGCTTTGGGTCGTCCTGATACGCGGGGCGCGGGTCCTGCGCCAAAACGGAAAGGAGCGTTTGCCGCTTTTCTTCCGGCACAACTTCTAAAATTTCCGCCGGGCATTTTACCTCTAAAACCGGTGCGGTGGATTGTAACGCAAACCCGCCCAAAGCGTTGGGGTGCGACTCAACATAGGCAAGATACGGCTTAATATCTAAAACCGGCGTGCCGTCTAAAAAATCCCCACCGAGAATGTGCAAAATCGGACCGTCTTTTTCGGTGAATTCTACACTTTCAAGCTGTACGCACGAAAGCCCGATCGGGTTCGGGCGATAGGGGGAACGCGTTGCGAAAACGCCCATATGTTCGTTGCCGCCAAGGCGCGGCGGGCGAACAGTCGGCGACCAGTTGTCCCGCATAGTTTCCGAGAAAAGCCAAAGCACCCAAATGTGCGAAAACCCTTCAAGCCCGCGGAATGCGTCGGGATTTCTGAATTCCGGTTCAAACGAAATCGTCGCTTTCAAATCGGTTACAATCCCGCTTTGCCGCGGAATCCCGAATTTCTCCGGGAACTCGCTGTGAATATGCCCCAAAATTTTCATGGGGATTTCCTTTTGCATAATATCCCTTCTTTGCAATCTGCCTTTTCTGAACATTAATAATTTAAAAGCAAACCGTTGGTACATACTGCGCTGCTTTTTTGAAAATGCAGAGAAAACGAAAACGGGTTATTCATATTCCGCCCGAATGGTAAAAACTTCCGGCAAATGAAAAATTTCCTTTTTGATGAAAACCGGATAAAAATATTCGTCTTCTAATCGCTCCCATTGCAGCCACTCAAAAGTGTGCCGGTGTTTTCCTTCCGGCAGGAAAAACTTTTCCCCTTTGGAAAGCAGGTCGGTATCTGCAATATCCATTAAAAAATAAATGCAGATTTCGTGGTACTGCAAACCGTCAACATCTTCTTTGAAAAAACCTTGGTTAAGCCAAAGCGGGCGGTCAATCTTGGCGGTAATTCTCAATTCTTCCCGGACTTCCCGAAGAACGGCCTCTTCTGCCGTTTCACCAAGCTTGACGCGTCCGCCGGGCAGATAGAAATAAGGCGAGCGTTCATCGTGCATCGCTAAAATTTTTCCGGCGTGCAGGATAACGGCGCACACGCGGTAGTTGAACTTTTCGTTTCCCGCCTTAAAGGAAATATCCATATTTCCGCCTCCCCGTTGCATTTAGAAGAAAATAAAAAAATCGACAAGCACCATGAAGGGTTTGTCGATTTTTTGGTGCCGCTGACCGGACTTGAACCGGTACGGTGTTGCCACCGAGGGATTTTAAGTCCCTTGCGTCTGCCGATTTCGCCACAGCGGCATAAAAGATGCGAATCTATTATAGTAAAATCCCCCCGCGTTGTCAATGAATTTTTATTTTTCTAACGATTTTTTCACTCGCTTTTTGGCATTGTGTTGAGAAGTTCTTTATTGTATAATATAAAAATACAAAACCCGGAGGTGTTTTTGTGGAACCGTTTAAATGGGCTTATATCGGCAGCGGCAACATTGCGCGCACGACTGCCGCGAATATTTCAAAAGGAAATCATAAAATTGTTTCGGTGTTCAGCCGCAATCTCGAAAAGGCAAAAGCGCTTGCCTATCAGTACGGCGCTAAGGCGTTTTCCGATTTTGACAGCGCCGTTAATTCAGACGAGGTCGACGGCGTTTATATCGCCACGCCCCACACGTCCCACGTGGACTATGCCGTCCGCGCGATGGAACTCGGTAAGCCTGTGCTTTGCGAAAAGCCGGTCGGCGTTTCCCTAAAAGATGTTGACACGCTGATTGCCGCCGCCCAAAAACAGCAGGTGTATTTCTGCGAAGCGATGTGGACTTGGTTTTCCGACGTCGCGCTGACCGTGAAAAAATGGGTGCAAAGCGGCGAAATCGGCGATGTGCAGCACGTCGAAATCCACTATGCATTTCCCGGGATTCTCATGTCCAAAAATTCGCGCGTGCTCACCCCCGAAACCGCGGGCGGCGCGCTTTTGGACATCGGCATTTACCCGATTACCTATTGCTACAACCTGTTCGGCGTTCCGGAAGCTCTCCACTGCCGCGGCACGCTGAAAAACGGGATTGACATTAAAGAACTGGTTACGCTCGATTATAAGGGCTTTTCCTGTAAACTGCATATGTCTCTTTGCAGCTTAAAAGAAAGCTGCATGATCGTCGGCACAAAGGGGAAAATATCCCTGCCGTCTTTTTTCCATATGGCTTCCAAAGCGATTCTTTATAATGACAACGGCAAACAGGTGTTCCGCGGCAAAACGGACTATTTGACCGAGTTTACTCGCGCTGCCGAGGAGATTCGCGCCGGCAAAACCCAGTCACAATATATCCAGTTCGCCGCTACGCGCGCGTGCATGAAAATCATGGACGAGTGCAGACGGCAAATGCATCTTGTCTATCCGTTTGAAACGGAGAAAGGGGAGAACGCATGAAAAAGTGGATGACCGTGCTTTGCCCGCTTCTTTGTGCGGCGCTGCTGACCTCTTGCTCCGTGTTTGAAACCGACAAATCCGTCATGCATTTGAGCAATCCGAATGCAAACGAGACCACGAAAAAGGTCTATGCTTATATTTGCGAAATGTATGAAAACCATATCATTTCCGGGCAACAGGAATCCACTTGGGTCGACGGCCCGGATTATGAAATGCAGTATCTTTTCGACGCCACAGGCAAACTGCCCGCCATGCGCGGCCTTGACTTCATGGACGACGACTTCGAAGGCGTGGTCGAGCGCGCCAAAGATTGGTGGGCGAAAGGCGGCCTTGTGACCATTTGCTGGCACTGCGGTCCGAATTTCACCGGCAATTACGATAACAGCAGAAATGATGAAATCGCAAACTGGGACGCGGTTTTGACCAAAGGCACGCCGGAAAACGAAGCGTTTATTGAAAACATGGACCACGCGGGTCAGGCGCTTTTGGAATTGCAGGAAGCCGGTGTCACCGTGCTTTGGCGTCCGTTCCATGAATTTGACGGCCAGTGGTTCTGGTGGGGGAAAGGCGGTCCCGAAAACTTCAAAAAGCTTTGGATTTTGATGTATGACCATTTTACCAACGACTTGGGGTTGAATAACTTAATTTGGGTGCTCGGCTATTCCCACAACGGTGAAGACGTCGGCGACTGGTACCCGGGCGATGAATATTGCGACATTTCCGGTGCAGACAGCTACGAAGTCGCGGAAAACGGCGCGGAAAAATCGCTTTACCGCAAGACGCGCCGCGTTACAAGCAAAACCAAGCCTTTGTGGCTGCACGAATGCGGCTTGATTCCGACCGAAGAACAGCTTAAAAAGACCCCGTGGGGCTCGTTTATGACGTGGCACACCGAATACTTGATGGACACAAACACAAAAGAGCAGTTGTCTCAGCTTTACAACAGCGAATATGTCATCACGCTGGACGAACTGCCGTCGTTTGCATAATCCCTTTGCTTTCTGAAACTTGCAAACATAAGGAAAATTTGTTATCATACGCTTATAAAAAGCAAAAGAAAGGATATTCTGATTATGCTGGAATACAGATATGACACTCAACTTTTAATCGAAGGTGAGGACCTCGACGAGGACGCCATTCACGATTATTTTACAGAGCACTTCAAAGGCGACTGCCTGCTTGCAGTCGGCGACGAAGATTTAATCAAAATCCGTTTCCATACCAACGAGCCGTGG
>HHCFC01400__coassemble_3846_pt1 | contig 6585 bp, 4 predicted proteins | sample HHCFC01400__metabat2_high_PE_022 | metagenome-assembled genome bin HHCFC01400
TCATGTATGTCACGATTGTGCTTTTGATGTGGTTCGGCGGTGACATGATTTTAAAAAGCACCTTACAAGTCGGCGAACTGACCGGCTTTTTAAGCTATGTTTTGCAGGTCATGAACTCGGTCATGCTCATTTCCAACGTCTTTTTGCTTTTGACCCGTTCGCTTGCAAGCGCGCACCGCATTTGCGAAGTGTTAGACGAGCCGATTGCGCTCACCTCCCCTGAAAATGCCGTAAAGACCGTAAAAGACGGCAGCGTGGATTTTGAAAATGTGTCGTTTAAATACAAAGCGGACGCGGCGGAATATGCGCTTAGCGGCGTGACGCTGCATATAAAAGCCGGCGAAACGGTCGGCATTCTCGGCGCGACGGGCGCCGCAAAAAGCACACTTGTGCAGCTGATTCCGCGCCTTTATGACGCGACGGACGGCTGTGTGCGTGTCGGCGGCGAAGACGTGCGAAACTATGACCTGCATGCGCTGCGCGACGCGGTCGGGATTGTTTTGCAAAAGAACGTATTGTTTTCCGGCACGGTGCGCGAAAACCTTTTGTGGGGCAACAAAGAAGCCTCTGACAAGACGCTTTGGGCAGCGTGCAAAGCCGCCTGTGCCGACGAATTTTTAGAGACGATGCCCAAAGGGTTAGACACCGACATGGGTCAGGGCGGCGTAAATTTTTCCGGCGGGCAAAAACAGCGCCTTTGCATTGCGCGCACGCTTTTGAAAAATCCGAAAGTCTTAATTTTTGACGACTCGACAAGCGCTGTCGACACCGCGACCGAAAGCAAAATCCGCGCCGCGCTGAAAGCGCTTCCCGATGTCACAAAAATCGTGATTGCCCAACGCGTGACCTCGGTCATGGGGACGGATAAAATTATTATTTTAGACGACGGCAAGGTGCACGCCGTCGGCACGCACAAGTCGCTTTTGGCAAGCGACCCGATTTACAAGGAAATTTACGCTTCGCAAATGAAAGGAGGCGTTGACGATGGCAGCGAGAGCAATCAGCGGTAAAAAGCCGCAAAATCTGCGGTTTACTTTAGGTTCCCTGCTTTCTTACATGGGGCGGCACAAGTTTTTACTTTTGGCAGTTGCGGTTTTGGTCACCGTCAGCGCGCTTGCGAACCTGTTGGGCACCTACATGATTCGCCCGGTGGTCAACAATTTGGCAGACGGCGACTTGCGCACACTGCTTTCCGGCGTGATATTAACTGCCGTGATTTACGCGGTCGGCGTTGCCTGTTCTTACGGCTACACGCAAACGATGGTGCGCGTGGCGCAGAAGGTATTGTTTGACATTCGCCGCGATTTATTTGCCCACATGCAAACATTACCGCTCAAATTCTTTGACTCGCGCCAACACGGCGACGTGATGAGCTATTTCACCAACGACGTGGACACCATTTCCGACGCGCTCAACAACAGCTTTGCCATGGTGATTCAAAGCTTTATTCAAATTTCCGGCACACTGGTGCTGTTGTTCATTTTAAACTGGCGGCTGACGCTGGTTGTAGCGGTTTGCTATGTGATTATGTTTTTATATATCCGTTTCAGCGGCAAGCGCAGCAAGGCGTATTACGCACGCCAGCAAAAAGTGCTCGGCGGACTGGACGGCTACATTGAAGAAATGGTCAACGGGCAAAAGGTCGTGAAGGTCTTTAACCACGAAGGCGACAACCTCGAAGCATTCCGCGAGAAAAACGAAGCACTGCGAAAAGCCGGTACGGGCGCACAGGGGTACGCAGCGACGATGGTGCCCGCCGTGGTCAGCATTTCTTATGTCAACTATGCGATTGTTGCCATTTTAGGCGGCATTATGGCGCTTAAAGGCATGACCGACGTCGGCAGCCTTGCGAGTTATCTTGTATTTGTGCGGCAATCCGCCGCGCCGATTAACCAATTCACCCAGCAAAGCAACTTCCTTTTAGCGGCGCTCGCGGGCGCGGAACGTGTGTTTGACGCCATGCGGCAAACGCCGGAAGTCGACGACGGCGAAGTGACGCTCGTCCACGCGGAAACCCGCGACGGCAAACTTTGCGTCAGCGACAAAAAGACCGGGCGCTGGGCTTGGAAAAAGCCGGACGGCACGCTTGTTCCCCTGTGCGGGGACGTGCGGTTTGAACACGTCAAATTCGGTTACAACGCAAAAAAGACGGTGCTGCAAGACATTACCCTTTACGCAAAGCCCGGGCAAAAAATTGCCTTTGTCGGGTCAACGGGCGCGGGCAAAACGACGATTACAAACCTGATTAACCGCTTTTATGACGTGCAGGGCGGGCGGATTTTGTATGACGGCATTGACGTGCGCAACATCAAAAAAGACGACCTGCGCCATTCTTTAGGTATTGTGTTGCAAGACACGCACCTGTTTACGGGCACGATAGCCGACAACATTCGGTTCGGAAAACTTGACGCAACGCAGGAAGAAATCGAAAAAGCCGCGAAAATCGCGAATGCGGATTCGTTTATCCGCAGACTTCCGAACGGTTACAACACGATGGTAACTTCAGACGGCGTGAACCTTTCGCAGGGGCAGCGGCAGTTGCTTGCCATTGCACGCGCGGCAGTCGCCGACCCGCCGGTGCTGATTTTGGACGAAGCGACCTCTTCGATTGACACGCGTACCGAAGCGCTGATTGAAAAAGGCATGGACTCTCTTATGGAGGGCAGAACGGTGTTCGTCATTGCCCACAGGCTTTCGACCGTTCGCAACGCCAACGCAATTATGGTGCTCGAGCACGGCGAAATCGTCGAACGCGGTGACCACGAAGACCTGCTTCGGCAAAAAGGCATGTATTATAGGCTTTATAACGGTATGTTTGAATTGAGCTAATCAAAGCAAAACCCCCGATACAGCAAGCACTGTATCGGGGGTTCTTTTTTTGATTTATTCGCGATAAGAAGCCTTAAATCTTCATAACCGCGCCGTCTTTGGCGGAAGAGACCATTTGCATATAGCGCGCAAGCCAGCCGGATTTGACTTTCGGCTCGTGCGGGACATAGGCGGCTCTGCGTTTTTCCATTTCTTCGTCGGAAACGCGGACGTTGACCGAAGCGTTGGGAATATCAATGTCGATGATGTCCCCTTCTTCGATAAGACCGATTTCGCCGCCGCAGGCAGCTTCGGGTGCGACATGACCGATAGAAGCGCCGCGGGACGCGCCGGAGAACCGGCCGTCGGTAATCAGCGCCACGGTCTTGTCAAGCTTCATGCCGGCAAGCGCAGAAGTCGGGTTGAGCATTTCGCGCATACCGGGGCCGCCGACCGGGCCTTCGTAACGGATAACGACGACGTCGCCGTCTTTGATTCTGCCGTTGTAAATCGCGTCAATCGCTTCGTCCTCGCTGTCAAACACGCGGGCGGGGCCTGTGTGCACCAGCATTTCGGGCGAGACGGCGCTGCGTTTGACGACACAGCCGTCTTTCGCGATATTGCCCCACAAAATGGCGATGCCGCCGGTTTCGCTGTAAGGATTGTCAATCGGGCGAATCGCATCGGTATTTTTGATGTAAGCGCCTTTGATGTTTTCGCCGACGGTTTTGCCGGTGACGGTCATCAGGCTCAAATCCAAAAGACCTTTCTTCGCAAGTTCCGCCTGCACAGCCGGTACGCCGCCGGCGTTGTTGAGGTCGTGCATATGGGTGGGACCTGCGGGCGCCAAGTGGCAAAGGTTCGGCACTTTTGCGCTCATTTCGTTAAAGGTATGTAAATCCATCGGGCAGCCCGCTTCTTTCGCGATTGCAAGCAGGTGCAAAACCGAGTTCGACGAGCAGCCGAGCGCCATATCACAGGCAAGCGCGTTGCGCAGGGATTTTTCGTTGACGATGTCACGCGCCTTGATGTCGTTTTCAACAAGGTGCATAATCGCCATGCCCGCGCGCTTCGCAAGCTGCATTCTGCCGGCGTGCACCGCGGGAATGGTGCCGTTGCCGGGCAGCGCGATGCCTAAAGATTCGCAAAGGCAGTTCATGCTGTTGGCAGTATACATACCGGAGCACGAGCCGCAGCCCGGGCAGGTGTTGTTTTCAAATTCGCAAAGCTTTTCGTCGTCAATGAGTCCCGCTTTTCGCGCGCCGACCGCTTCAAACATTTTGGAAAGCGAGGTTTCGACGCCGTCGACAAGACCGGACATCATCGGGCCGCCGGAGCAAACAACCGTCGGGATATTGATGCGCAGTGCGCCGAGCAGCATGCCGGGCACGATTTTGTCGCAGTTCGGCACAAGCACAAGGCCGTCAAAGCCGTGCGCCATCGCCATAGTTTCAACGCTGTCGGCAATCAGTTCACGGGACGGCAAAGAATATTTCATGCCGACATGACCCATGGCAATGCCGTCGCAGACGCCGATTGCCGGCACCATAATCGGTGTGCCGCCCGCCATGCGGACGCCGGCTTTTACCGCTTCGGTGATTTTATCAAGATGGAAATGGCCGGGCACGATTTCGCTGTGGGCGGAAACCACGCCGATAAGCGGCCGTTCCAGTTCTTCTTTGGTATAGCCCATTGCATAAAACAGGCTGCGGTTCGGCGCACGTTCGACGCCGTTTAAAACATTTTTACTACGTAAATTCATAGCGTTTCCTCCAATCTGATGCTCTTATTTTATAACAATTTTTTTCGCTTTTCAATCCCCTTTGCGAAAAGCTGCCGGAAAGCGAAGCGGAAAAATTAAAAAGTTTGTTTTGCATTTTTTGAAAAGTTATTGTATAGTAAAAAAGGCAAGTTTACAGAAATCGAGGCATTTTTATGCAAAAAGAAAATCTTTCTCAGCGCACCGCCGAGACGCTGAGAGCGCAAATTTTGGAAGAAAAAAGATATCAATACGGTGAAAAACTGCCGAATGAAAACGATCTGTCGGAAACGCTCGGCATCAGCCGGACGACTTTGCGCGAAGCGATTCGCATTTTGATTTCCGAAGGGCTTTTGGTTGTCAAACGCGGGCGCGGTACCTTTGTCGCCGACCAGTTCGACCAATATACGGACAGCAGCATGGACGTGCAGGAGCTTTTCAAAATGAAAGTGACCTTGCGCGACCTTTACGAAACGCGTCTGATTTTTGAGCCGCAAGCCGCCGCGCTTGCCTGCAAGCGTGCGACGGACAAAGAAATTGAGCAGATTTTGGCGCTCGGCGAAGAATGCCAGCGACAGGTAAAGCTCAACCCGCAGGGCAAAGACCGCATTGCTTCGGAAAGCGCATTTCACGGCGCGATTATCAAAGCGGCGCACAACGATTTTTTAAGCCAGTTTATGCCTACCCTCACCCAAACGATTGAACAAACCTTTGCGCTCAACTACAATTTGGACGTGATTGCCGAGGACGCTTACAAAGACCATATTTTGATTATGGACTTTTTGAAAAAGCGCGACGGAGAGGCCATTAAAAGCGCGGTGACCATTCATTTGCACCACGCCGTGCAGCACGAAAAAATTTCTTTCTGAAAATTCGAAAAAAAGTATTGACAACCGTAAATTAGTTGCTATAATGGTTGTATGACAACAAACCTTTAATGTCATACAACTAAAGGTTCATATTTTAAGGAGGATTTCATCATGGCACAAGCAAGAATGTTTTATCAAGAAGACTGCAACCTGTCTTTGCTCGACGGGAAGACCATTGCCGTGATTGGTTACGGCAGCCAAGGTCACGCGCACGCTCTGAACGCAAGAGATTCGGGCTGCAAAGTGATCATCGGCCTTTACAAAGGCAGCAAATCCTGGGCAAAAGCAGAAGCACAGGGCTTTGAAGTTTACACCGCGGCGGAAGCTGCGAAAAAAGCCGACATCATTATGATTTTGATTAACGATGAGCTGCAGGCAGATATGTATAAAAAGGACATTGAGCCGAACCTGGAACCCGGCAACATGCTGATGTTCGCACACGGCTTCAACATTCACTTCGGCTGCATCGTTCCCCCGAAAGATGTTGACGTTACCATGATCGCGCCGAAAGGCCCCGGCCACACCGTTCGTTCCGAATATCAAGCGGGCAAAGGCGTTCCGTGCTTGGTCGCTGTTCAGCAGGACGCAACCGGCAAAGCGCTTGATTTGGCGCTTGCTTATTCCTTGGCAATCGGCGGCGCAAGAGCCGGTGTTTTGGAAACCACGTTCAGAACCGAAACCGAAACCGACTTGTTCGGTGAACAGGCTGTTCTTTGCGGCGGCGTTTGCGCGCTGATGCAGGCTGGCTTCGAGACCCTTTGCGAAGCAGGTTATGACCCGAGAAACGCTTACTTCGAGTGCATTCACGAAATGAAGCTGATTGTTGACCTTATCTATCAGAGCGGTTTCGCCGGCATGCGTTACTCCATTTCTAACACCGCTGAATACGGCGACTATGTCACCGGTCCGAAGATCATCACCGAGGACACCAAGAAAGCGATGAAGAAAATCCTTTCCGACATTCAGGACGGTACTTTCGCGAAAGAGTTCCTGCTTGACATGTCCCCCGCCGGCCGTCAGGTTCACTTCAAAGCGATGCGCAAACTCGCTTCCGAGCATCCGTCGGAGAAAGTCGGCGAAGAAGTCAGAAAGCTGTATAGCTGGAACGACGAAAAAGATAAGCTGGTTAATAACTAAGCCATTCTTAAA
>HHCFC01400__coassemble_5572_pt1 | contig 4788 bp, 4 predicted proteins | sample HHCFC01400__metabat2_high_PE_022 | metagenome-assembled genome bin HHCFC01400
CCGTGGTCAAAAAGGACCACGGGCGGCTATCGATATATTTTATTGGGAGGTTTTGTAACAAGACATCGAATAGAATCGGTTAATGATATTCGCGTTCGCTGCTGTAATCTAAAATTGTGCCCGAGGACGCGTCCACTTCACACTCATATTCAACGCCGCCGCTGAAAAATTCGATTTCATAAACGGCGCGGCCGTCGTCATAATCCAGCTTGGCTTTTTGGAAGGTCACGCCGGAAACGGACAATCCCGCTTTGCCGACAGCGATTTCCTTCGCCTTGTCTACACTAATGTAGCTGCCGGTGTTGCTGTTGTTGGGTTTTGTAACATTGCCTTTGAACGCTTCCACGCTTTTGTCGTGAACGGCGCCGGTCGACGCGTTGATTTCATATTCATACTCGTGCGTCGAGGTGTAAAATTCCACGTCATAAACCGCAATTCGGTCGTCGTAGTCGAGTCTCGCTTTGGTGAAGGTGACAGCCGAAGCGGAAAGCCCTGCGTCCGCAAGTGCCTTATTTTTTGCCGCTTCCACGCCGATTTGCGAAGAGCCGGACGATGCATTAGAATTGGACTGTGTGCCCTTTGCAGGTGTGGCAGTTGCCGGTTTTTCGGAATTTGCCGCGGAGGTTACCGGCTGTTGTGCCGGCGGATTCTGGGCGACAATGGCTTCCGTGCTTTTGCTGAATACAGCGCCGGTGGTCGCGTTGATTTCATATTCATACTTTTTCTCGCCTGTATAGAATTTGAGTTCATAGACCGAAGTGCTGTCGTCCAAATCCAGTTTTTCTTCGGTGAAAGTCACGTCGGAAACCGTAAGACCGGCGTCCGCCAGAGCAATTTCTTTGGCTTCGTCCGCGGTGATTTCGGCAGTCGCGACTTTATGCGCGCCGTCCTGCGTTACAATTTCGATTTCCTTTTTCACAACGGTGCCGTCTGAAGATTTAATCCAGTATTCATATTCGGTGCCGTCGGCAACAAATTCCACTTCATACACGAACTGTCCGTGTTCAAAACCGAATTCCGTGCGGACAATTTTGGCTGCCGCCGGGTCAATGCCTGCGTCGGCGAACGCGAAATTTTGTGCATTCTCCGCGCCGATTGCGGTGCTTTTCGCAATGGCGTCCGCCGCATAGACGGTGCCCGTGCCCAAGAAAAGCAAAATGGCGAGCACGCAAACAATGCTTAACGCCGCTTTTTTCGGGGTTTCAAAAAGCCGTTTAATTTTATTACGCATAAAGTACACTTCCTTTCTGATTTGTCTTTAGTATAGCTTGCGATTATTAAAATAAGATTAGAATTTTAATTTTTTTGAAAAACGCAAGTAAATTTGCTGCCGACGCCGAGTTCGCTTTCCGCAAAGACTTCGCCGCCGTGGAATTTTGCAATTTCCCGAACCATGGAAAGGCCGAGGCCCGTCCCCGCGCTCGTGCGGGAATTGTCCGCCTGATAAAAGCGGCGGAAAATCTTTTCTAAGTCGTCTTTTGCAATGCCAATGCCGTCGTCTTCAACCGTCAAAAGGATTTTATCCTGTTCGGTTTTGAGTGTCACAAAAATATGCCCGTTTTCTTTTCCATAACGATAGGCGTTGCTGATTAAATTGGTTAAAAGCCGCGCGAACAACTGGGCGTTGCCGAGAAGCGTGACATTTTCCTGCGTTTCACAGGTCAGCGTAATGTTGTTTTCGCGAATCAGCGCCATGTCTTCACAAACCGAGGAGACAAGCTTCGTTAAGTCAAGCGGTTCTGTCGTGTAGCGGTCGGATTTTAGCTCAAGCCTTGTGAAATCCAGCATATCGTTAATGAGTTTTGCCATTTTTTTGCCCTGCCGCTCAATCACGTTTAGCGCGTCCTGATATTCTTCAGGGCTTTGCTCGTGCTCTAAAGACATTTCACATTGCGCCAAAATCACGCTCATGGGCGTGCGCAGCTCATGGGAAGCGTCCGAAGTAAACTGCCGTTCGGCCTGAAACGCGTTGTCCAGCCGCCCGAACATCTTGTTAAACTGGTCCGCAAGACGGTGCAGTTCGTCTTTCCCTTCGCCGATATCAATGCGCTTTTTAAGGTCGCTGCCTTGCCCGATTTGCGCCGCCGCATCGGAAAGGTTTTGAATCGGTTTTAACATGCGTTTGGTAATCAGATACCCGCCGACAATCGCCACCAAAACAATAAAGGGGAGTAAAATCAGCGAGGTGCGCGCAATGCTGTTTAATTGTATGGAGCCTTGCACTTCGGAAACAACGCCGCGCAGCCAAAGCCCCTCTAAGCCCTCCTGCGTTAATTTGCGGTCAAAGATGTAATATGTGGTGCTTCCCGCTTTGATTTGCTGTACGGTTGCGTTGCGAAAACCGACCGTTGCCGTTTCTTTCGCAATCGGATTTTCGCCGTATACCAAAGATCCGTCAGCCTTGCAAAGCGACGTGTAAACCTGATTGATTTCATCTAAGAAATCGTCGTCCACTCCCAAATAGCCGCCGTCCCATTTTACATAATGGTCTAAACTTTGCGCAAGCGCCGCGCTGTCCACACGTTTATAAAATTCAATTTCATCGACGTTGTGCTCCACGGTTTCTATCAGATTGTCGCGAATGGTTTTTTGAATGACCTGGTCGCCGACAAACAAAACCATAAAATAAGTAATCGAAACAACCAAAATCAAAGCGACGGAAAACCACAGCGTGATGGTGGTACGAATGGAAAATCGTTTCAACTTTTATGCCTCCTCGCGCAAAACATAGCCGCGTCCGCGAACGGTATGTATCAGCTTTTTGTCATAGCCCTCGTCAATCTTTTTGCGCAGATAACGGATGTAAACATCCACGACGTTTGTGCCGCCCTCATAATCAAAATTCCAAATATGATTTTCAATTTTTTCGCGGGACAGCACAATCCCGACGTTGTGCATCAGGTACTCGAGCAGCGCATATTCTTTCGCGGAAAGGGGAATTTCTTTTCCGCCGCGCTTCACGACCTTGGCGGCGGTGTCCATCGTCAAATCCCCGACAGAAAGCAGGCTGTCGGAAACGCCGAACGCGGTTCTTGTCATCGCCCGGATTCTGGCGAGCAGTTCTTCGACGGAAAACGGCTTTACAAGATAATCGTTTGCGCCGCTGTCGAGCCCCGCCACGCGGTCCTGCACGGAATCGCGCGCCGTGAGAAACAAAACAGGCGTGTTTTTGCCTTTACTGCGCAGAGCCCGCAGCACGGCAAAGCCGTCCGCTTTGGGCATCATAATGTCTAAAATGACCGCGTCATAGTCGGTGTAAGAAAGAATGTCTATCGCTTCTTCTCCGTCATATACGCTGTCTACGCTGTATCCTTGTGACGTCAGCTTTTTTGTAATAATATGGTTTAAATCCCGTTCGTCCTCAGCGAATAAAATACGCATTGTTGCTCCTCCTGCGTCAAACGATTCTGTAATCTGCCGTTTTTGAACCCGGAACAGCCGATTATAAAAGAATTATAGCATATACACATTAAAATTGCATTAAAACATATCGGTGCTCTTCCCGCGTGGTTTTCCGCGGATAAAAAGAAAACTGACTCCGCTTTTGCAGAATCAGTTTTTGCTTTATTTATAGGCTTTTTGTTCGGTAGTGTCTTAAGTTTCGGCGAGCTTTTTCTGCGACTCCATTTTGAGGTAAGCGTTGATAAAGCCGTCAAGGTCGCCGTCCATCACGTTGTTGATGTTGCCGGTTTCATAGTTCGTTCTGTGGTCTTTCACGAGCTGATAGGGCATAAACACATAGGAGCGAATCTGACTGCCCCAAGCAATTTCCTTTTGGTCACCCTTGATGTCGGAAATTTTTTCGAGGTGCTCGCGCTCTTTGATTTCCACAAGTTTGGATTTTAACATACGCATTGCCACTTCGCGGTTTTGGTGCTGGCTTCGTTCCACCTGACAGGAAACCACAATGCCGGTCGGAATGTGCGTCAAACGCACCGCAGAAGAGGTTTTGTTAACTTTCTGCCCGCCTGCGCCGCTGGAACGGTACACGTCCATTTTAATGTCTTCCGGCGCAATTTCCACTTCAATCGTGTCGTCAATTTCCGGCATAACTTCAACCGAAGCAAACGAGGTGTGGCGCCGCCCCTCTGAGTCAAACGGGGAAACACGCACCAGGCGGTGAATGCCCGCTTCGCTTTTTAGGAAGCCGTAAGCGTTTTCGCCCTCGACCAAAATGCTGGCCGATTTCAAGCCCGCTTCGTCGCCGTCGAGATAGTCGAGCGTCGAAACCTTGTAGCCGTGACGCTCACCCCAGCGGTTATACATGCGGAACAGCATTTCCGCCCAGTCCTGCGCCTCAGTGCCGCCGGCACCCGCGTGAAAGGTGAGAATGGCGTTTTTGCTGTCGTATTCGCCGGAAAGCAGGGTTGTCAGTGTCATGTTGTCGAGGTCATTTTCAAATGCCTTGACATTTTCTTCGCATTCCGGAAGCAAGTCAAGGTCTTCCTCTTCGTTGGCAAGCTCAATCATCACAAGCGCGTCGTCATAATCCCCGCAAAGTTTTTCATAAGCGGACACCTTGGATTTTAATGAGCTTGTGCGCTTGAGCACCGCCTGGGAGTTTTTCAAATCGTCCCAAAATCCCTCTTCGGCAGCCTGCGCCTCCAAGGTTTTGATTTCCTCTTTCATTTTTTCCAAGCCGAGCGCTTCCGAAAGGTCTTTCAGCGCTTTTTCGTGGCCCAAAAGCTGCAGTCGCAGTTCTTCAAATTGAAGCATAAAACAAAGTTCCTTTTCTAAGAATTTCAAAAATCTTATATATCTTACTATACTTTTCCGTTTTGTGCAACC
>HHCFC01400__coassemble_8007_pt1 | contig 3530 bp, 4 predicted proteins | sample HHCFC01400__metabat2_high_PE_022 | metagenome-assembled genome bin HHCFC01400
CCGTCGGTCAAAGTGAAATAGCCTTTGTCCTCTTGAAATTCAACTTCTTTAAAATTGTAGTAAAGCTTTTTTTGGTCAATATATGCAAGCGCGTCCTTTGCAAGCATACCGGCAGGGCTTTCCGCCTGCAAAATCGTCGCGCGTTTTTTTCTTGTTTTTAAAATCGGGTACTCTTCACAGCTCATGTTTTTCAAATCATAGCTTTCGCTTTCTTTGATGCGCAGGTTGTGGTTGTACCCTTCAAAACTGTCCGTCATACTTCTTGACGCCTGAATGCTGTTAAGCTTCGGTAATTGCATGGTCTCACCCTCAAAGCATAAACTGCCCGCCGTTCGGCATATATCGGCTGTTGTAAAACGCCGTAAATTGCAAAAACGCCGAGTTAAACATAATCATGTCGTTTTGGTATTTGTCATATTCTCCGTTGCTGTAATCAATTTGCGCATAAAGCCAGTGCCGGTACATGTCGTCATACGGGAAATCCACCAAAAGCTTTGTGTCCTTTGGTGTTTCCGCCGTGTATCCTTTAAATTGCTCCTGTGCCTCTTGGTTCTCGTGCGTTTTGATGACCTCTTCAAACACCGTTCCGTCCAACTGCGAAAGCCATTCAATTTTTTCCGTTTCCGTATAGGCGTTCGGTTTTGTCGCGTCCACAAGGTCTAAGATTTTTTGAATCGTCAATTCGATTCCCCCTTTTTTAGAAAAAGGGAGAGAACCCGTCCCTCCCTTTTATCACGGTCAATCCTTTTTTTTGTCTTTTTTGATGGCATTGAGGATGTGCTCATCCGCCTCTTCTTCCGCTTCCTCAGAGTGCCGGAGGACTTCGGCGATATAGTCAGGCACTTCCACCTCCACGCCGCGCTTGATGGTGTAATTTTCACCGTTTACCGCCACAAACACATCCGTGTTTTCCTGGTCTCGCAAGCGGGGCAATTTAATTTTCACCCTTTTTGCTTTTGCCGGAGCTTTTGCCGGAGCTTTTTCCGTCTTTTTTTCTTCGTTAGCCATAAAAGCATCTCCTTTTCTCTTTTACAGCGGGGAGGCCGAAGCCTCCCCCTGTTTTATCAGTTTGCCTGCGCCGTCGCCGAATACGCCGAGCAGGATTCGACGCGCACCAAAAATTCTTCTGCAAGCCGCTTCGCCGTCATAAGCGCTTTCCAGCCGACAGAACTGCGCTGGTCCAACGGGTCAGAAGTGCCGCCGGAGCCTTTTTGCTTCACAATGTGCTGCAAGCCGCCGCCTTCCACTTCCGTAACACCATAAGCATCGTCGCCGAAGAACAGCGTCGCGTAAACTGCAAGGCCGGTCGGGCAGCCGGAGCCTGTCCAGATTTTGGCTTCGGTCGAGTCAATAAACCGGCATTTGCCAAGCTTGCCGAGCTCGCCTTCGTAAATGTTTTCCGGGGTCGCGTATTTGTGCACATCAATCCATTCTTCATGGCGCATCAGGTCGTACGCTACGTGCGGGTGAATGATTGCGATATAGTCGCCGTTGATGGTCGGCGCATTCATCGCGCGCAACTGTGTGACCGCCTTAAATACGACATCGGGGGTCAGCTTTGCCGTCGCGTCCAAATTGGCGCGGCTGGTTACGGGGGTTTCCACGCCGTCTGCAATTTTTGGCGCATAAATGACATTGGTGCCGCCCACCAGCTCGTTGCGCACAATGGTGTCGAGCGTGAGCCCCGCCTGGTTGCCCAAAATCTTGGTAGCCTCCACAATCGTGTTGTCAATGGCGGTAAGCTCCAAAACATCCGACTGGCAAATGTAATCACCGTACTGGTTTACCATTGCGGTGATCGCGGTGACATTCAGGTTAGAGCCTTCCGGCGTCACACCTTCGGTCAGGGGCGTTGTGGCTTTGGGAAGCGAAGAAAACTTTCGAAATTCAATGGTCTTGCCGTTGCCTTTCGGAATCGGTCTTTTCTGACCGAACTGCATATGCACAAGCTTCGGCTTCGCGTCCATCAAAAGCGTTTTGTCGTAAAAAGTTTTCATTTCCGGCGAAAGGTCTTTGCCGGAACCGGTCTGTGTCGTTACCTGCGTTGCAAAAAGCTGCAACAGGTTCATTTTGCTTTTTGTCATTTTGTTCTCCTTTCTTTGCGGCGGAGAACTTTAGAACTCAATTCTCTCACCGCGTTCGGCTCTTCTTATGAGCTCCTTAATTTGCTGGTCTGTCATATTTCCGACCGATGTTTTGGCTACAACGCCGCTGCTTGTTTCAAAGCCGTTTTCGTCCGGTCTGCGTTTCCCGGATTTCACGCTGTTGACAACTTTCTGTTCCACCGTTTTTGCAACGTGCTGTCCGAACCCTTGCAAGATTTCGTCTTTGTGCACAATTTCATAGGCGGTTTTCACATCCACACCGGCTTTTAAAATCTGCGCAAACTGCTCGTTCCCAAGCTCCGCATCCAAGTCAAGCCCGGGGTAAAGCGCCTTTGCGCTTTCCGCCTGCTCTTTCCATTGCGCAATGATTTTTCTTGCGCTTTCCTGTGCTTCCATGTTTTGCTGGTACTGTCTGAGCTGTTCGTTTTCCATGCGGGTCTGCTGCAGGTTTCTGTATGTTCCCACATCCAAACCCATTTCCAGCGCTTTGTCCTCAAAAAAACGGTCGTCGTGTTCGACTGCGTTTGCAAGCGCCTCCGCGTCTTCCGCGTCCACGCCGTAATACATGGCCAAAATCTGATTGGCTTTTTCCATTTTGTCCAGGCGTTCTTTTGCGACTTTCAGATTTTTCACCCTGTCTTTTACGGCTTTCTGCACTCGCGCATCGTAGTCCTTTTTGAAGCGGCCTTTGATTAAATCGTCAAAGGTTTCCTCCGCTTGCGTGCCAGCGGCGGGCTGACTGTCTTCTGCCTCGTTGCCGGCGGCGACCCGGCTTTCTTCTGCCGACACTTCGGTTGTTGCAGTCTCCGCGCCCGACATTCCGCCCGTTTCTGCGGCACCGGCGGATTCGGCGCCAAAGCCTTCTGCAAACATCTGAAGCATTTCTTTGTTTTCGCTCATTTGTCATTTCCTTTCTGCCTTCTAAGCCGGCGAAGCTTTTTTGGATTTTTCATCCTCTTAAAGCATAAAAAAACAGGGGCGACTTTTGTCACCCCTGCAACGCACTTTTCGTTTTCACATATTCCGGGTAATTTTCTGACATCCAGCGCGCTCCGCAATCTATCGTTTGAAATACACCTTTTACCGCTTCGATGGCATTTTCTTTTGCACGGCAATAAATAACCGCGTCGCCGCCCTGCATGGAGATTTTCGCAGGCTCTTCCAACCGGCTTTCCATTTCTCGCAGCCTTTCAGCCGCTGTGATGCAAAGTATGGAACATGCAGCGCAAACTAAATCTGAACCATACGGTGCACTTTGTGCGTGCCCGGTTATACGCAAACAGAATTCATCCTTGTTTATTTGAGCAACTACAATCTGAATCATGGCGTGGTACTCTCCGCAGTTTGTTTTCTTGCGTTTTCCGTCACACTGGATTCCTTTGCTTTCGCTCCGCCGAGCTGGTCTGTTTCTATCGCAGTTTCCAC
>HHCFC01400__coassemble_21698_pt1 | contig 1641 bp, 2 predicted proteins | sample HHCFC01400__metabat2_high_PE_022 | metagenome-assembled genome bin HHCFC01400
CGGAAAAAACCAAAAATCCAAGCAGCAAAAGCACCGCAAATTTCAAAAGGAGTGCAAATTCCGGTTTAATTTGTTTTAAAAGTACAATAGCTGCCAGCGCAACGAAAGCAATCAGAAAAATTTTTAACATAGCTATAGATCAAAAATGGTTTGCATTATGTCGTAAAGGGTGTCAAGCTGCGGCACAAGCATGACGGCGATTACAACAATCCCGGTCAAAACGGTAAGCATGGCGTATTCATCCCGCCCGGATTTTGATAATATCTGATTTAAAACCGCCACAATAATGCCGATGGCGGCAATTCTAAAAATCAATTCGATTTCCATATTCCCTCCGCGTTTTACAAAAGCAGAATACCGAGAAAAAGGCCGGTAAGCACGCCGAGCGAAGTGCAAAGCTTTGTTGTATTCGGAAGTTTGCTTTGTACTGTCTTTTTGGTCTCTGTCAAACGGTCGATATAATACGCACAATTCGCCTGCTGGCCGTCCTTGTCCGTACTTCCGAACGCCGAACAAAAAGCCATGATATATTGTAAGTCCTCCGCGTGAAGCGCTGAGCCGGTCTTATAAGCAGCAACCGACTGTTCCCACGCGGATTGCAGCGGCGCTCCAGCCTCTAAACGGTCGCACAATTGCTTTAAAAAACGAAAACTTTTAAACTCTAAATCTTCCTGTAAATTGTAAAGCAGCTCAAGCGTCGGCGTGAGCGTGTAAGCGATTTGCGCACGAATGGAAGAAAACAGCTGTGTAAATGTTTCAAGCTCTTGTACACGTCTATGCGCCCGGACGGAAAAGTACCTGCCGGTCAGCGTAGTCGTCGCAAGAATGAGTAGTATCCCGATTCCCTTGACCATTGGTTTCACCGACCTTCATGATTTTTTCAATCTTTCCCACCTTTTCGCCACTTCCGAGCATGACGACGCTGTCCACGGCGTTTTCGGAAAGCAATGACTTGATTTGACTGCGTTTGGATAGTTCGGAAAACGACCCGGCGTGCGCGGTGACGGCAAAATGCACACCGCAGCGAATGCCCTCTAAAATCGCATCTGCATCTTCTTTAGAGCCGATTTCATCGCAAAATATCATTTGCGGCGCGAGGGCGCGAACGGCAAGGCGAATTCCGTCACTTTTTTGATAGTACGAAAGCACATCGGTATTGCAGCCGAGTATGTGCCCTGCATTTTCCGAATTACGCATAAGCAGTTCACCGCGCTCGTCCACGACGGTGCAGGTTACCATTTTTCCGGTGTAACCGTCGGAAATACTGCGAATTAAATCGCGCAATACGGTTGTTTTCCCGGACATCGGGGGCCCGGCAATCAAAATATTTTGAAGCCCCGCCTGAAAACAGGCACGAAGTACATCTGTTGCTGCACCCGGTATTTGCCGGGCGAGACGAATATTCAGCGCCGTTATATTACGAAGCGTAGTAAGCTTTCCGCTTTGTGTTACGGCAGTTCCGCAAAGGCCGATTCTGTGCCCGCCCGGAAGAGTTAAAAAACCGTTTTGAAAATCCTCCTGGTGACTGTGCACGGAATACCCGCAAGCACGCGACACAATATCCTGAATTTCCGTTTGAGAAACGGTCAGGAGATTTTCAGAAAACAGGCAGGTTGTTCGTCCGCTTTTTTGTATAAAACA